>ERZ650304.216-NODE-216-length-36058-cov-6.979030_pt1 | contig 36058 bp, 49 predicted proteins | sample MGYA00376240_ERZ650304 | MGnify/ENA primary metagenome ERZ650304 (study PRJEB26733, sample SAMN07839271) | wastewater metagenome | biome: small river; feature: stream; material: water | place: USA: North Carolina | collected 2016-03-01 ... | reverse complement strand
ATCATGCAGCAAAATTCGGCCATCTCTTATGAATGCGTTTTAGAGGCCTTTGAAAAGATTACTCAGTACTCAGAAAAGAATCGTTCCCCGTTCCGGTGGAAAACAAACAGCGCCTACATGGTGGCTGATAAGTTTATCCTTCCGAATGTACTTGATAACAGCAGTTACAGCGGTCTATCGCTTCACTATGGCAGATGGGGCCGAGAACTTCTAGACGATATTGACCGCGCTCTGTGCATGGTATCTGGAAAGAACTTCGCCGATATTTCCACAACCGCTAACGCCATCTCAAAATGGTGCCGCGACAAAATGTTACCGGAAGAAAGCGAGTTCTTTACTTTCAAGTGTTTCTTTAAAGGCAGCGCACATTTCAAATTCAAAGACGAAAAGATCCGCATGGAGTTCAACCGCCGTGCCTGCGAGAAAAAAGGCTGGCAGCTTCCTGAACAAGAATTTTTCCACGGTAAAGCGAGACGAAAATAACATGCCCAACATAGACACAAAAACACTGCGCCGCATCCGGCGTCACCTTAAAATGCTCAAAGAGATCACAGACAAGTCTCCTATAACCCGTCACCTGATAAAAATGTCCTGCGATAGTCAGCGGGCTTTGGAGCAGGATATAAAGGACTTGGGCGAAATGTTGGAATTATGAAAGCACTAAATGTTTTGTCTTTGTTCAACGGAATCAGTTGCGGGCGTATCGCTTTGCAGCGCGCTGGAATACCCGTGGCGAACTATTACGAAAGCGAAATTGATAAGTACGCAGGGAGGGTATCGGCGTACAATTGGCCGGATTCTGTACAAGTTGGCGATGTATGCAAAGTTTCGGTAAAAGACCTTCCATTTGTACCAGATCTATTGATAGCTGGGTCGCCTTGTCAAGGGTTTTCGTTCGCTGGCAAACAACTAAACTTTTCCGACCCTAGAAGTGCGCTGTTTTTTGAGTTTGTCCGTATCCTGAAGGAGTGCCAGGAATTAAACCCGAACGTTCTTTTTATGCTGGAAAATGTGCCAATGAAAAAGGAGTTTCAACGGGTAATAAACGAAACGTTAGGATTGCGCCCTGTCACGATTAATGGTGCGTTAGTTTCGGCTCAAAACCGGCAGCGCCTTTTTTGGAGCAACATTCGGACTAAAACTGTCGGGCTATTCGGCGAAGTTCACACAGACATTCCACAGCCAGCTGACAAAGGAATTTTACTTTCTGATATACTTGAAAGCGAAGTTGATGAAAAGTATTTTTTGAGCGGAACTCGCCTTTCCATAATGATGGAAAGGCGAGGGAAATACATCCAATTGGATGGTGAAAAATCAATGACATTTACAACTAGGTCAGACGCCGGTTGGCAAGGGGAGATGTTGAGCGTGAAAATTGACATTAACGGCATTGAAAAGTCAAATCAAGAAAAAGCAGATTGTTTTACAGCATGCGCTCACTCGGCGGGGAATCACAGTCAAATGGATTTGATTATTCAGACGCCACGCGGGAACAACAAAGGCGGCGAACGCGCATTAAATGGCAAAACGCCAACGGTTTCAGCAAACAGATGGGAGCAAAATAATCACGTTCAATGCGTTTCAATGCGCGGTAGACGGCTTGACGAAAACGGTAGACGGCGCGACGCAAGCGATTTTAAAGCAATTCAGGGTTTTGAGGTTTCCGGTACACCGCAAAAAACAAACCGCATAACAACTGTTGAAAAAGACAACTTGGTTGAAATATTAGGTAATGGCAGCGCGTATCACCAGAGCGACCGTATTGACATTCCGACAAATAAATCCAGAACGATTGAATCGCATCAAAGCGGCGGATTCGAAAGAAAGACTTTGCAAGATTCAAGGATACGCCGTCTAACGCCTACGGAAGTATGTCGCCTATTCAACGTTCCGGATGATTATTTCCACGACAAAGACGGTAATCGTTTAGTTTCTGAAAGCCAACAGTACAAGGCTTTGGGAAACGGATGGATAGTAGACGTAATAGCGCACATTTTTTCATTTATACCGGAAATAAAATGAGACAATTTTCCCTAAAGCGGCAAAAGAAAGAAAAGGAACTAATCGCCGTTGTCGCTCAGATCCGAAAAGAGCGCGGCAACCGCTGCGAGGAATGCGATTCACCAGCAAAGACAGATCCTTCGCACAACTACTGCCGGAAGGATTACGAAAGCCTGATTGCTGACCCTGAAAATATTACCCTGCTTTGCAGACGGCACCACCAGGAATTTGAAAACAATATGCTATGGGAACTGAAAGGGGATAAGATTCTACGAAAGATGAAGGCTCAATACGAAAATGAACCGGATCAATTCCGGGCAATTTCAATGCGTCAACACCTGAACGGGAAATTACAGGCCGCGAAAGAAAATGCAGAAGCGTGGGGCGCTAAATTTCCTGCGTGGGCTGAAAAATTATTAAGTGAAACCGAATTTTAAACCTAAAATCAACATGAAAACCATATCTTTAAAACAACCATTTGCCGCGCTGGTGGCAGCAGGCATCAAGACTTTTGAAACCCGCAAATGGAAAACGAATTATCGCGGGCCGCTGCTCATTCAGGCAAGCCTTGCGCCGCATCCGCTTTATGTTGGGTACGATTTCACCGATCAGGTTCTTGAATTGAACAACCAAAGCGCAAAGCGGCGGTACAATTTACCGCGCTATTTTATTCCGTTTAGCGGCGAGATGATTTGCGTAGTTGATTTGGTTGATTGCCGGCCTTTCGAGAAGCACATGGAAGACGATGCTTGTTGCGACATTTATGCCGGCTACGCCTGGAAACTCGAAAACCCACGCCTTGTGCTTCCGGTTAAATTGAAAGGTCAGTTAAGCATTTTTGAAACGCCTGATGATCTTATAAAATATAGGTAATGGCACGATGGAAAGAATTGCCCGAACACCTTAAAGGCCGCACTATTGGCGATGCCGTAAATAGCCGCGTAGCATTGCAGCGCGTTTTTGCCTCAGCTGAAAAATCCGGGCTGGATGATTTGGCTACAATCGAGGGCGAAGCATCACAACTTTTCTGCGAGAAAGTTTCCATAAACAAACTTTTGCCAGGGCTAAACGGCAAAGATGGCCTTATCAGGCAGAGCCACTTCAAGGCGACAAAAGTAAAGGCCGGGTTGCTTGAATTGGTAAAGGCTGGGCGGCATGGAACGTTTGGCCAGGCAAGGGTTAAAATTATCTGCACCCGTTACTATTGCGGTATGGCTATGGACTTCGACAACGCTTCAGCTTCATTTAAATACCTGGTGGACGCAATTGTAAAGGCTGGCATAATTTACGACGACAGCCCGAAAACGATTGAGGAATGGACGGTTAGGCAGGTGAGTGTTGAAAGTAGGAAATTGCAAAAAATGGAGGTTGAAATTATTTTATTTTCTTAACTTTAAATCAAAATCACACAATGGTAAACGCAATTGACCATGAAAAAAAGAAAGATTTGATAAAGCCGCTTCTATGCAAAAGGTTCCGCTTATTCAACTTTATTACCTAGTTAAAGAAAGGCGCTTGCACGCACTTGCAGGAAACGCTGAAGGTGTTGAGTCTTTAAATCAGATGATTCGGCAATTACTTGCCCTGTAATTACTTATAGTTACATGACTACCACAGTAAACCTTTAAACCATCGAAGGCAATGAACGATCACGACTTCCTTTCAGCAATAAGCCGCGTCGTAACGTGGTACGCAGGAATACAGCGCGACTTCGCCGACGTTGGACACCTAATGAGCGCCCGCCGTAGCCTTGCCTGCAACCTATCCCTTATGGCCTCGCAGGTAGGAGAACTATACGAGCAAAAGAACGCAACAGAAACGCTACGCAAAGCCGCACACGCTTCCAGGATGAGCGAAGAAATAAAAGGAGGCACATCGGCAGCGGCGGCAAAGGTTGTAGCAGACAGCGAAACGTTGAACGAATTAGCGAGGGAGCTACAAAGCGATTCGGAATACCGGCGATCATACATCCTGTATGAAAGCTGGAAAAACGTATGCGATGTTATGTCTCAGCACATTTCCAACCTGAAAGCCGAACGGCAAAGCGAGTTTATCGGGCAAGGATCACAACAATAACGTATATTTTTCACTAAAAACACTTTAAAAATGCAAAATCCTGAACATGAGTTGACGGTGGGTGAAGCCCGCGTCCGCACATCATTCAATCCTTCCGCAGATTCGGTAGTTGACCAGATCAAGCAAAAAACTGCCGAACTTATCAATCTTTGCGAAGGATTGAAAATGAAAGATCCCCGAACAGCATCAATCGCCCAAACCGAATTTGAAACTGCCTGCATGTATGCCGTAAAAGCAGCAACAACTTAAGTATATTTGCACTAGGTTTTTTGGGGTTGCCGCCCGTTGACGTATGTTGGCGGGCGGTTTTTATTTCAGTGACCAATACCCGCCAAACTCATACCGCCCCGGAGCGAACGCCTGAAAGATTTTATTCAGCCGGGCAAAGCCAACCTTTCTTTTCATCTTCATATCGCTGTTCGTTTTTCTCAGGTACGTCCAATCTTCTTTTTTAAGCGACTCTTTTTGTGGCAGTATCCATGTATAGAAGTCATGCCAAGTTTCATGTGCGTTCATTTTTTTATCCATGCAAGCAAAGGTAAGTAGCCTAAATGTTAATGCGGGAATTTATTTTCCTATTTACTTGCACGAACAAAAAATCATCCGCACATTTGCAACATGATTAACGCGAACGAACATAACGGCGCACAAAAGCACGACGCGAATACCGTCGCGCAAGCATCCGGAGAAACTGGAAAGCAGTTGCGTGAACGGTTACGCGTTAAAGAGCGCGCATTTCAAACGATGTGGAAGCGCACATTTGAATATGCGTTCAACGCGAATAAGATTTGTACGCCCGAAGAGATCGAAGTGATGGAGGGCAAGTACAAAGACAAGATAAGAATGAAGCGTGTTTCAAAATCGGCGGTGTCAAACGTGGTGCCGCCGATTGAGGCAAAAGTGGATGTTCCGGGAACGATTGAGGGAAAAAAATCTCCATTAAAAATTCTTCTCCTTTGGGGATGCCTTGCTTTGTCTTTAGGCTGTTCAGTTCCAAATATGCTGTCAATTATGGAGGCTATTAAAGGCGATTTCTCCCATGCCATTGTTTTGACAGCAGCTTTTACAATTGCACCGTTTTTGCTGATTGGATATGGGGTAAGAAGGCCATTGCACTTAGTTGTTTATGCGGTTATAGGGGTTGAAGTTTTTTGTAACGCTGCCGGATTTTATGGTGGAATGACGGGGCTTTCGCACTCGCTCTATACGGCACCTACACTTTTTTTGCACATGGTAACGAGTATGACAAACAGCGGGAACGAAGGAACGGCCTTTCTTTTGGCGGTTTGCATGGCGGTTTGCATAGCCCTTTTGGCCATTGTTCCTGTGCATGAGATTAGAAGGGTCTGAAAAATGACATGGTTAGAACGCCACATTGACAGCGTGGCTACCTTCTTTGTAGAACTATCAGGCAACGGATTCGACCCGGAAGGATGCAAGCTGCCTGCTTTCAAAACAGTTAAGCCGCCGTCAATTAAGCCGCCTGAAAAGAAGAAAAAGCCAATAATTGAAACCGATGATGATCTTTACACGGATGATGAAATCATGGAAATGTCGGATTCTGAATTTGCAATCAGGGTAGGCGGTGCAAGGACAAAGAGCGATTTTATCATGCAGTCAAACGAGGCTCCAAAGAAACCAAAGGCGGTAGTTTTCGATGACTTAGACGGCGATGATTACGGAATTACAGCGCGGGAATACGGGGAGATGCTGGCATACAATCCACCTTTGAGGGATCTTGCTTTGGCAAAAAAAGTGAAAGACGGGAAAGCGCGCGGCGAATCGCTGAGCGATATTGCAAGCCGGATTAACGAGGGGCTTTCTTTGGTGAAACACTACTCCGCTGCCCTATCGAGAGGGCGGGAAGAAACCCCTAGTTAAGCTAGTTCAAAAATTTACATTATTGGTTGATAATCAACGGTTAATTAAAAACCGATTCATTGTTATAAAATTTCAAAAAAATGAATAACTCGCATTTTGTTTACATCATCAGAGGAGGTGATTCTCTTTATAAAATAGGATTCTCTTCTAATCTTGAGAACAGGATGTTGGCTATAAAGTCTTCAAACCCTATGGCTGAAATGGTTATGGTTTTTGTTGGAGGAGCAAGGCTTGAGAAGCGCATACACACCCTTTTATTTGAACATAGGGTTAGGGGTGAATGGTTCTCGTTGACAGCCTCTAATTTGGCAATGACACAGGCTTTTGTTTATTCAAAGTTTCCCGACTTGGCCATTGATTCTTTAAGGCAGATGTCAGATAAAATTTGCTTTTCAATAAACAACCCTATAAGGTCTTCTGAAACTAGAATTAAGGCACTAAGCGATATGAATCCAGATGAATTCGGAATATCAAAAGATGAACGAGAGGAGTTGTATTGTTATGTTCCATCATTAAGGGACTACAAAATGGCTGCTGATGTCAAGAGGTGTAAATCGGATGGTATGACGATGGCCGAAATTGCAGAGTGTCTTGGCGTTAGTTTGTCTTTAGTTAAGCATTATTCGGCTGCTCTTAGCAGGTCGGTAAGCAAGAGGCGATCCGAAGACCTGAATGAGCAAGCGGGGGAGTCTAATACTTAAGGTAAGTGAGTTCAAAAATAATCCTAACCAAAACACAAGGCTATGTATTTTGCAATAGCGGGTATTATATTCGGCGGCATCATATTTTTCTACCGGGCATTTATGCTGCCTATGATTCGATTGAATCAGTTGAAAAACGATTACCAAAGTGCGGCGCAACCCCGCCTTATGGAGCAGGTAGGAGAGAACGATGACGAATTTTACCAAAGGGTAGAACGGGAGCGGGCAAGGTTTTTGGATTCAGGTAACAAATGGGCGGTAAAACAAATTCCTGTTATAGCCATACCTCAAAATCAGGCGTTTACAATTGACTGGTTTGGCAAGCAGTATAAATATTCCACGGTAGGGCTAGGGCAAATGGAATATCACCGGATGGCGTTTGAAATTTACGTGCAATTGTATGAGGTTTGGAGCCAGGAAACATCGGTATTCGGAAGCGAAAGAGTGGCATTAGCAAACGGGCAAAAGCCATTCGATATAAAACAGACTTGGACAAAAAATTGAACCAATGGGGCAATTAAGCGACTTCGACCAAATTAAGATATTAGTTCTAATTCTTTTTGCGCTTGTCGCTATTTTGTTTGCAAGATGATCGAATAACAATAAATTTCCAAAAAGATGAATGATGGACAACGTAGAATTAGCCGACAAGTTTATTGACGAATTTTTCCCGGATGGAACGCCGGACAGCTTCGATTCCAACCTGGATCTAATTGCTGAAATGATGACACAGTTTGCGGATCGAGTTTCTAATAAATGGATTTCAGTTAATGATCGGCTGCCGGAAAACAACGAACAGGTACTTATTTATTCGATACCGCTTGAAATAGAATCAGGAAGAAAGTTAGCGCCAATGGCTTGCTACTTCTTTGACAAATTCAAGTCGTATTACGATTCGGATCATCAACGCTTTATTGACTCCACTGAAATTACCCACTGGCAGCCACTACCAGAACCGCCAACGCAATGACACACGAACACGCTTTCCTTATTGTTTACCGACTATGGTTTATGTTCGCAATGTGCGGCTTAATCATGTTCGCTTCAAACGCAGCGTCAACAAAAAGCGCTGAGCGCATTCGTAAAACGAGCCGAAAGAAGAAAGCAAAGACAGCGGGTGCGGGGCAACGTCCGGGGAAGAAAAGTCTAAAGGTGAAACGAGGATTGATTAATTCCCCGAAGACGAAGACGAAAAAACGCCCGCTGTCAAAAGTTGCACCTACCCTCTCGCAATCAGATCAACGCAGGGTGGATGATTATTTCATTCGACGCGACAACATTACTCCATTTTCAAATATGCCGTTATGATCGGAACGCACAGAACGGTTCACCCAACAGAAGGGTACGGGATAGTAATCCGGTTCAGGCGCGTTGATCGTAACATCACATTTTTATCGATCTGCGATTTTTCCGGAATAGACATTTGGGGTTCTTTGTCATCAAATCAGCTTCAAATACTACGATCTGAAATTCCTAAAAATTAAGCATGCAGCAGCCTGACTACATAACGCAAGGAATGAATGATGCCGCAACCCGGCACGGCGGCGCTATGTCAGGAAGTGAAATACTAAAACAGTACCGGGAAATCCAGGCACGGCCAATCGGAGAAGTAAAGCCTTATGTCGCGCCGGATGAAAAAAAAGAACCGGATACGGGCGCGTTGACGCCTTCGCAAAAAAGAGGTATGAAGTTATTTGCTGGCACTGCCGGCACCGTTTCACTTTGCGTTGCTTTCATTCAACAGGCTGCAACCGGGGTTTTCAATCAGTATTTCGGTTGGGCTATTTTAGCGGCGGCTGGTGTGTTTGTAGTTTCGGGTGTAGCCGGGGCTGTAGGTAGCAACTCATCGGGAAATTCGAGTAGTTGGTCAGGCGGCGGCAAGAAAGAGTACCACGAGCATCACCATTATCACCAACAAAATAATTTTGGCGGGAACGCCAATCAAAATAACCAAAGATGAGTAAAGATAAAAACTTAGTAGAAGGGTTGACTGATGAAATATTGCGGGTAATGGCAATAAAGTCTGAATACCTGCAAGTTCCAAACAATGCCGGAGCCTTTGCGGCACTCATGATGGAACAAGCTATTGATACAGCAAGAAAAGCGCAGGCAAGCGGAGATATTATGCAAATGATCCCGGCGTTAAAAGCGTTGCAAGAATTTGAGTATTAAAAGATGAGCAAGCGCCGAAAGTCCACATTCAAACTGACTAAGTTCGAGTTACCAAAAATAAAGCGAGACAGCAAAAACGGTGCAATCCTCTACCTAATGGTACACTGCCCTTTCTTTTGGTGGTGGAAGATTGGAATTACAGGGAAGAGCGCCGGACAAAGAGCGCGAAGCATTGACAAAGTTATGTTTGGGTTTCCGGTTCCGGTAATGATACTATTTATACCTGGAGCTTATTTCGTTGAACAGGACTTGCATCGGCATTTTTCAGTTTTTAATTTCCGTTTTTATGAAAAAGACGGGGCGTCAGAGTGGTTTTGGTTCCCGGTGGCATTCGTGGTTTTACCGCTTTTAATTTCCGGGTGGATGGGCTATGTTTGGCTGTTTGACCTTTGTTTTGGCACAAATTTTTTTTATCTTACACTTCATTTCATTGTTGATAACGCCCTTAAATTATGGGAAATGTAATATCGTACGAAACGGCAAAGCGGCTGAAAGAGGCTGGATTCAATCCAAAAGGATTGGCTGTCGGGCAAGTCTGGTATAATGGCTTTGGTGCGCCATCGGTAATAGTCCGAAATTTGGGCGACGAGTTCAGTACCGGCGAAACGCACTGGAATGGATGCAGCCTTGAAAATGGTGAAACAGGAAATGACTTTTCCGAAAGCCGTATTATCAATAATTGCTTTTTCGCCCCGACCGCTACCGACATCCTGAAGGAGCTACCAGGCCACACGATCCACTACAAGTCAAAAGGCAGCACATGGGTTGTTTGGTCTTACGAACCTGACGATATGATGTTTCAACACGAATCACCCGCCGAAGTCGCAGCACTTGCGTGGCTGGCACTAAATAAAAAGAAATGATTCGTGGTCGAATCACCCCGCCGTCGAGTGTGAGAAATTAGGCGGCGGGGAAAAACTCATCAAATGAAACCAAAACTCAAACAAGCAGCCCCGCCCAACATGCCCCGCAAGAAGCCGGAGCCATCGGACAAACCAAAGTACGTGTACATTCCTAAATCGAAGCGGCCTAAAGACCCGCGATTTTTTAACGTTGACGCTAGAGAAAATTGGTTAGTATGAGTTCAAGATCTTCATATTTCCTGACATGTGACAGAAACGAACACGCCTATTCTGATTGCTTTGAGCCGGTAGAGGATGTAAACGGGCAATATGTAGGCGATGCTATCACCCTTGAGTTTTCAAAGTCAAACATACGAATTGAACTGTCCGATGAACAATACATGGTCCTGACCCTCAACGTTGATTCTGATTTATTCAGAACGATTAAACGAGCGTTGGATCTTTTGTATAAAGACTTGAAGGCGGCAGATTGCATATCGGCACGAAATCTATAAAATCAAAATCACAATGAGCAAGTTAAATCCTACATTAAAAGCACCGTCAAAGTTTGAGCCATCGGCAAAACTTGCGGGCGGGTATGGCGTAAAAGCAGCTAAACAGCCCGACATTCAAAACCTGCGTAGACTTGTATTAACCGGCCTGCTATGGGAGGACTCGTTTTACATTGACGGCGCGGCAGCATCGGAGCAAATCGTTGAACTTATCGCCGTGTGCGATGCCCGGCAAGTAACCGACCTCGCTATCGAGTGCCGGCAAAAGCAAAAACTACGGCACATGCCCCTGTTTATGTTGGCACACTTGCTGAAATGCGGTAAAGGGCAGTATGTTGCTGATGCACTTCCAAAAGTTTGCACCCGCGCCGACATGATGACCGATTTCCTTGCACTGTATGAAAAGATAAACGGTAAAGTAAAGCCGTTGGCCGCGTCGGTTAAAAAAGGGCTTGCAGCGTCATTCAGCAACTTTGATGAATATCAATTTGCAAAGTATGATCGTGACGCTAAATTTAAACTACGTGACGTAATTCGGCTTTGTCACCCTAAGCCGGAAGGGCAAGAACAATCCGAACTTTGGCAGCGCGTAAAGGATCGGACGTTGAAAACGCCGGATACATGGGAGGTCGGATTAAGCGCGGCGAAAAGCGATGCTGAAAAGCGCGGTGTTTGGGAGCGGTTGATAAATGAGGACAAGTTGCCTGCCTTGGCGTTCCTGCGTAATCTTCGCAACATGCGACAGGTGGATGTTCCGGCTTCAATCATTCGTCAAGGGTTTGCAAAGTGCAAGTCATCAATGCTGCTACCGCTTAATTTTTTGAGCGCGGCTACCGAAAATCCGGAATTCAAAAAGGATATTGAAGATTTAATGCTTCGCACATACGCTAACGCGCCAAAACTTCCAGGCAGAACGCTGTTTATTGTTGATCGTTCGGTATCTATGAATGGATCAATTTCCGAAAAAAGCAAGTTCACGCGCCAACAGGTAGCAAACGCGATGGCTATGCTTGCCGTGAATATGTGCGAAGATTGCTCTTTGGTCATTACTGCCGGTAACGACGGCTCCCGCCAACACGCCAGTGAGCTACTAAAATACCCGCCGCGCGGCTTCGACCTTTTTGATTCAATTCAAAAGGCACTCCCCTATTCAGGTGGAGGTATATTTACGCGCCAGGTGTTAGAATGGAGCCGTGAAAGCCTGAAAGGTGATTTTGACCGGGTGATTGTATTTAGCGATTCACAGGACTGTGATATTTCAAAAAAATTGCCTAAGCCGTTCGGGAAATCAAATTACATCGTTGATGTATCGAGCCATAAGCACGGAATAAATTACAAAGGTGTTTGGACGGCAGAAATAAGCGGATGGAGTGAAAATTTCCTCACTTTTATTGCCGGATTTGAAGGAATAAACAATACCTTTGAATCAGATAATTGACAAAAGAATAGGTGTGGTGAGATGACAGTTACTTCGTCTAAACGAGTGGTCGCGGGTTCGAGTCCCGTCAACATCGAAAGATGTTGTAGCTCAGCTGGTTAGAGCACTAAAATCTCTGTTATCGCCAATTCCCACCTTTTTAAGATATTGCGATTATGGTGTTTGAAACGGTTACTTCTTTGAATGAAATCACACCGTATCACATTCTTTCCTAATCGCATAAAAATTCAACGTGGCGCAGGCTTGGATTACATCGCAAGACTCAAAATCCTGAAACGTCCAATCCGATTTATTCCCGTTGTTTTTCCTATTAGGCACGATCCTTGCCCACAACACCTTGACTATTTTGAAAGGAAGTCAGCCCACAACCGAACGGAAAGCCGGGCGGGAATGGGCAAAAACAATACTATGAAATTCCTAGCTGCGAAAGTGGCTAGGTTTTTGTGTTTTTAGTGGTATATTTGTGGTGTAATATGATGAAAGCGTATAAATCACCGGACGGGAAACTGACCATTGTTGACACCGGGCATTCAATGTTTGTCAGGATTGCCGAAATGGAGTCCAGCGCAACATATCACATAGAAACAAAGATGAGCGACAATGTGCAGGACTTTGAAGGCCTAACCGAAGATATGTCGGTGGATAAGGTTTTCGAGTACGTTGATAAAAATTACAAAAGATGAGCAAATTGCTTCTTTTCACAGTCCTTCTTTGGACAGCATCATGCGCCGTTGTCGGACTGCAATCCTGCCATAAAGATTCTCCAACCACCTGCGACCGAATAACCGGCGTATGGGGGACAACATTCGGACCGGACAATTTCTACCACTTCAGCGACGGCTTGTTAAGCCGGTACACTGTTGATTTCGGAACAATTGTCTACACAAATCAATTCGCGTATTCCTGCGAAGGCGATGCTTTACACCTGGTTGACATCGTGGACGGGTCGGAACACGACTGGACCGTTGAGTTTACCGGGGAAGATGAGATGGTGATTAAGACCGTTGGATTGGTTAATATTAATTTGGTGAGGTATCCGTAAAAATAAGCGGTCATGGCGTCAATTTCAGATGAAGAAGTTTATACAGATGAAACGGTTATTTCCCGTCTGTCAAAACAATACATCGGATACACATTGGGGGAACTGTCTGAGGTGAAATTGTCGGCTGTAAAATTCGACAAAAAGGTTCGAGATTATTTGAAATGTCGTAGAGGTCAAACAAAGCCATGTGATAAGGTCAGAATGCCTAATAAGGGTTCAGCGGATATTGCAGCTAAAGCAATATTTAGGAAGCGCAGTAAATCGGAGGCTGTTGTTAGGCTACTTGAATCATACAAGTGCGATAAGTGCGGATTTTGGCACTTAACAAATAAAAATAGAAAGTAATATGCCAGTAGCAAAAGGAGAAAAGAAGCCTGAATTTACACCAGAAGAACGCGCCGACATTGTTGAGCGCGTTTGTGCGTTGTATGAGAGTCAGAATGCTACAATTGAAAGTTGCTGCCAAGCATGCGGCATATCAAGGCAGTCTTTTAGTCTTTGGTGCGCTCAATTTAGCGCATTTGGCGAACGCTATAAAAAAGCAAAGGTAAATGCGGATGAATATTGGTTTGAGGAAGTCCTAAGGCCAAAGGCTAAACGGTCGGCAGAATTACTTTTGGAAATACATGAAGTTGTAGACGAAAAAGAAGAGGACATGTTTTATCAGGGGGTAATGACAAAAGACGACGATGGTAATCCTATTAAAAAGAAGGTTGTTTCAAAATCGTGGCAGCTTCCAAATCCATCGGTTACGATATTCGCAATGAAGGGCGCACTACCCGATAAGTTCAAAGAAAGGGTAGATGCCACGGTAACAAACGAAGAGAGTTGGTTTATGAAACTGCCCCTTGAAAAGAGGTTGGAAATAATGAAAATTGCGAACGCAAAAGATGAGTAATGGGGCTGGATATATCAATCCACGATATAATAGCCACAAAGGCCGAGGCGTATAGGGCAGGGCTTTACGATGAAATTGAGGTTTCTGAAAAGCAAATTGAGGCGTTAAATATACTTTCCGATGACGAAAACGACGAGCTTCTTTACGGAGGCGCAGGTGGAGGCGGAAAGAGCTTTTTAGGTTGTGAATGGCTTTATTGGAACTGTCAATCATACCCTGAAACAAGGTGGTTTATCGGAAGACACCACCTTTCAGACATTAGAAAGTCAACAATAGAAACCTTCAAAAAAGTTTTTAGGAAGCATGGTGTTCCATCTTCGTATTGGAAATATAATGACCAGATAGTTAAGATCGTCTTTGCAAATGGATCTGTTATTGAGGGTATTGAAATGATGCACAAGCCCGGAGACGAAGATTTTGACAGGTTCGGGTCAACTGAATACACAGGCGGTTGGATTGAAGAAGGTGGCGGTATAGCATATAAGGCATATGAGGTGGCAAGCACGCGTATAGGAAGACATTACAATGACAGATATGGGATTCGCGGTAAACTTCTTATTACTGGAAATCCTTCCAGGAATTGGATGTACAGCCTCTTTTATAAGCCACAAAGGGACGGCACAATTGATCCAAAAAAGAAGTTCATTCAATCACTAGTCACTGATAATCCGTTCCGGGAGGCTGGATATGCGGAAAAACTGTCGGGCCTTAAAGGCCAAACACGCGAAAGGCTTTACCTGGGCAATTGGGATTTCATCAATGATCCTTTAGCCCTGATTGATGCCGAGGCAATACAGGATTTATACACCAATGAATTTGTAAAGCCGAATATCTTTGAAAAGTATCTTATTATTGATGTGGCGATGCACGGAAATGACAAGTTGAGAGTCGGTGTATTTTACGGGAATGTGATGGTAGAGCATGAAAGCATGGCGAAGAGCGGCGGGCAACAGGTTCTTTCTTTGGCAAAAAGATTGCAGCAAAAGCACGCCATTCCTGCTTCGCATATTCTTTACGATGCAGACGGGGTTGGGGCTTTCATCGGTGGCGAGGGCGGGTTCATTCCGGGCGCTATCGCATTTCATGGTAACGCGGCTCCGATCATACCGAACAAAGACGAATCGAAGTTTGACCGGGACAAGCAACAGAAGCAAAAAAGCGAGTACGCTAACCTGAAGGCTCAATGCGGGTATTTGCTTGCTTACGACATAAATGAGGGTAAAATGTGGGCGAAGTGTGTAACTTCGCAGGAGGATAGAGAGATGTTAAGTGAAGAATTATCACAGGTGAAAGCGGCGAAGATTGACAGCGACCAGGCGCTAAGACTGATGGATAAGAAATTAATCATTCAGGCCATCGGGAGAAGCCCCGATTTTTCAGACTTATTTTTGATGAAAAAGTATTTTGACCTTCAAAAACTGACTAAACGCAAACCATTCAATCGCCCGCTCCAGGGCATATAATTTACCACATGGCAGACGAAAAAACACTCGCCCCGGCATCAAAGGAAGATGCACTTAAATACTTCATTGATTCATACCGCTGGCTTGTAACACAGCAAGGACAAGGTGTTCATACGCCGCTACCCCGGCAGCTAAAGCAGATCATTAAACTGCATTTCCGAAAAGATGGCGTTGATGCCATTTCGGCAGTTGAACGCGACCTGCTCAATGCAAAAGGGATCACCCCGGCGCTTAACAAACGCCCATCGGTTGAACAGCCAAAAAAAGGGAGCGCAGACCGGAGGCTCGAACGGATCTCGATGCGCGAAATCGGGCAGGAGGACGGCGCGAATACCAAAGCCAGAATAAACCGAATGCAGCGATTAACCCAGAGAGGGCTGCTAGAAACGCCGATGTCAAGAACCGTGTCGGAGGAAAAAGAGAATGTTGCGGCGGGTGATGATGTGAAAGTACAAAGGGTCAAGAAGGAGGCTGTAAAAGTTGAAATGGAGGCACAGCCGCTCAATACAACGGAAATTCAATTGATCGCCACAATGGGCGCGAAGGAAATCGTAGACTCTTACGGCGCTGACCGTATCCTTGCCACATTGACAGCTTTCAACGACCCCGACCTTTCCCTTGCCGGTTCACCAAAACAGCTTGCTAACCGCCTGAAATTCAGGATTTACCCGCAAGACGGCAAATGATTGTAGCCAGCCTAAAAACGCCATCCGGTGAAACGGTTGTAGATATTCCGTTACCATCAAATCCAAGTGAGCTATCGCTGGTTAAGTACGTGTCATTTCTTATAGAGGTGGCAAAGATTGACCTACCCGGTAAAAATGTAGTTCATGTCATGGCAAAGGCCGTGTCTGAATTTTCAGGCGTTGACATTGATACAATATTTCTGGCAAAACTTGGTGAGGATTGGACAGCGGAAACGCAAGCAATAGAAGGCATTAAAACCTTGTACGGATGGTGCGTTTCAAAGATAGGAAAGTATAAGGGCGTTTTACGCGGGGACGATGACCATGAATTTCGCTATCAGGGCGAAACATTTCAAATCCCCGTTATCCGCGTTCAGCAAATAGGCGGCACCATATTACCCGATATTGAAACCGGCGAAGCCATTGAAGCATTTGAAACGGTGCGCTCCTTTTCGGAACACATTGAAAAAGGGTCTAGCGTTCGGGAATGCGTGGCTATGCTTCAAACGCTTTCATTGAGTGATGACAAAGCGCCATACATGAAGCGGTTACGGTTGATTGTTCCCGAAACAGATGGCATTGATCTTGAAAATGCGGATTATGAATATTTGCAGGGGGTTCTGGCAAAGCACGGAGACGAAGACGGCAACTACACATACAGCCGTTACCTTACAATGATGGCGATATTGTGCCGGAAACAGGGCGAAAAACTACCGTCGAATGAATCCGAACGCAGGAAGTTCATAGCGGAACGCAGTGCATTTTTTCAGGGAATTGATGCGCAGACCGCAATGGATGTGGATTTTTTTTTGCTCAGTATATTCAATCGCTTAGGCAAGACGCATCCTGTCATTGGTTCTTTAATTCACCCGGCTATCGGAGCAGGGGTGGGGATGATAAGGCAGAAAGAGATGCCCATGCAAGGGCGGTCAAGCACCAGGAAGCTGTTTACAAAAGGATCGGTTGGAAATCGCTCATTGTCTCGCTCACAGAGAAGGGATGGTTTAAGCATCCAGAAATGACGCCGATTGAAAGTGTTTTAAGGGCAAGTTTTGAGGAGTGTGTACGGGCTATATCACTTGAAAATGCAACTTTATGAGTTCGAAAAAACAAGGCCCACCAACCAGAAAAGACACCATAATAGGTATACTGTACGGCATTGGCATGCTAGTAGGATTCATTGCTCTTGCGTGGGCGCTTGACCACTTCTTCAATAAATAAATCTGTTATGGCTTGTCAAGTTATTCCAATTATTCCAGCAGATAAAGGCGGTTTTGATGATACGCCATACGATGCAGCCTTCGGCGTTGACGGGGCGCAAAATATTGACACGCCTAGATTTAAAAAAGTCAAGATTGTAGTTGATTCTGTCAACATATCGCCCTACTGTGTGACAACCGTCACAATGATACCACCTAAACGCAAAAAGAAATGACCAACCCACTCGAAGGCGTTGACATGGAGCGCCTAAAATTCATGTTGGAAACTGTGGCAGCCCGTCGGATGGCAGCAATGGAGGCGTGTGTGAAGCAGGTGCTTTCTGACCTGCTTGGCCGTGAACCCGTTTTGGAGGATGCGAAGGAGTTAAATTTGATTCAGCTTCCTTGCAAGAACCCGATGGGCGATATTACATACCATGTGGAATACGGCGAAGACCGGGCTTTTATCGGTGTGATGATAGTGAGCAATGAAACAGCCACGTTTAAGCCTGTAAGACCAACTGGCGAAGTTCCGGAGCCGGGCAGGGAAAATATCAAAGTGCCGCGTCGCTTACGCCGGGAGATGGTAAGAAAATTCAGCCTATCATGAACGCTACAAAGACAGACATATTCAATGCGCTTTCATCGGCTGTAAAATTCAGCCCGTTTTGTACTGACAGGTGTAAGCAGTTGCAAACCTTCCGTGTGATTGAGCAAGGATTTGGTGGCTTCCTGACCGCTGCCAATTTTGGCGCAACGATTTGCGATAAGGAGAAGCCGTTTTTTTGGAGCCGGGCGTGGTACAATTCCGGGTTTAAAGAGAAGATAGTCTTTGACTTCCCGGTATTGGCAGTGATCGAAACGAATTACACTATTGAAAAGCCGCTTGCAAAGAACAACAAACGGTGCTATGACTTCAATATTACGGTCATGGATAAGTACACGGCTGACTGTGAAAAGGCTAAGTGTACGGGTTGCACAGGTCGGACTATCAACGAAATTTACCAGGACACTGAAGACCTTTTATTTTCAGCCCTGAATTTCCTTTCCGGTCTTGTGGAAGCTACATTGCCGGACGGTTCAACAGGATTCTACAATCAGGACATGCTGAACGCATGGGTTAGTGCCGGGTATATACCGGATTACACGCCGGGCTTTGCGCTTGGGTCAATCTTGGAGCAAAACGTAAAAAATGCAACAGCCTACCGGGCGGGAATACCTGCCGAAAACCTTTACGGTAATTCAATTACGCTAACCATGTGCTTAAACGCATGTGAGACAACTGAATATAACTTTCACAATCCTGACTTTGTGGAAATTTCACGGCAAAGCGGGTGTACAACTTGTGGGTAATGTATCAATTTACACCTGAATTAGAGTTATTTTTTGAAGAAATGGACACTCAAACCCTTATTTCTAAGGCGGGATGGGTACTAAACGAACTGGTTGCAGAAAAAAGGATCGTTGTAGATATGTCTGTAAATCAGGCAGAAAACCCAATCTTTATTTTGACTGAAACAATTAGGAGGTTGAGAGAGTTTGATGCAATAATTGAAAGCAGGGACCGGAAAGAATGAACACAACTATCGCCGCCATATCGAAATCTTTAACCGCCGCAATGAAGGTATTGCAGGGCGATCTACGTGAAGAACTTGCGGCGCAAGGCCATACACTAACCGGGAAACTCCGAGATTCAATTCAGTATGAAATTGAGGAAGGGACGGACAGCGTGAAGGCAACGGTTGAATGTGAAGACTACGGCCTTGCTTTGGAATTTGGCGTTGCCGCAAATAGAATACCATACACTCCTGGCAGTGGGTCGGGTGGAACAAGCCAATACATTCAGGGCCTAATAACCTTTTTTGAAAAAAGAGGTTTGCAAGGACGTGAAGCGATAGGCGCGGCGTTCGCCACTGCGAGGGTGCAGAAACGGGAAGGTATGCCAACGGTAGGCAGTTACAGGTTTTCCAGCAACGGCCAACGCAAGGGCTTTGCATCAACAACTTTAGAGCGTGACTTGAACATAATCGGTAACATCCTGGAGCAACAGACCGGGGCATTTCTTCAAATATCTCTAGCGGAAAACATTAAAATGGATTCCTTTGAGATTTATGTTTAAGCACTTTGGCGACTAAGATCCTATTTACATTCACGGCCCAGGACATCGGCGTAGCAAAAGCGCAGGATGACATAAAGGACAGGCTGTCGGCCATCAATAAGGAAATAAAGGCCTCTAAGGCAGCCGGAAGTCCTTATGGTGCGCTACTTGGTGAAACAACCAAACTAAAGCGCGAAGCCACGTCTTTACGTGAAGAGCAGGCCAAATTAAACAAGGAGTTTAAGGCTACGACCGTTCCGAAAGATTCTTTGACCGGACTACGGCTTGAATATTCCAAACTTACAGACCAGGTTAATAAGCTGTCGGCAGCCGAAAGGAATAGTTCTTTTGGCAGGAACCTAATCAAAAATGCCTCCACCGTCAAAAAGGATATTGACGGAATAGAGCAGTCTTTAGGGCGGTTTACTGGAAATGTTGGCAATTATAAGTCAGCAATTAGTGGCATATCGAGGCTGTTGCCATTGTTGGGGGTTGGTCTTGGTGCTGGCGAAATAGTGGCATCTACCAGGGAATTTGAAAAGCTGTTCGCTGTACTCAAACAGGCAACCGGGAACGAAAGCGCCGCCACTAAAATATTTAAAGACATACAGGAATTTGCAAAAGAAACACCATTTCAAATAAATGAATTGGTAGGCGCTTTTGTGAAACTTGAAAACCGGAATTTCAATCCGACAATTGAGCAGCTTAGAACAATTGGAGACATTGCGGCTTCGCAGGGCAAGACGGTAGATCAATTCACAGAGGCTATACTTGATGCCCAAACCGGGGAGTTCGAACGATTAAAAGAGTTTGGCATTGTTGCCCGTAAAAACGGTGATGACGTCCGGGTAAGTTTCAGGGGACAATCCGAATCATTTAAAAATACAACAGAAAATGTAACCAAGTATCTTTTGAAGATAGGCGAACTTCCCGGAATTCAGGGGTCCGCTGTTGCTGTTTCAAAAACCCTGGACGGGTCACTGTCTAACCTTGTTGATAATTTTACTCAGTTATTTGCAAAAATAGGCAGCAGCGGAGGGGCAATAAAATTCTTTGTAGATGGCATAAACCTATTGGTCGGCAGCATAAACGACTTGCTTGATACGCCATTGTCAGAGGAAATAGGCAAACAACAAAGGGAGTTCAACTCACTTATTGGCGTTTTATCTGATACAAACACGAAAGAAGAAGAGCGAGGCGCTATAATAAAAACGCTAAAGGCTGAATATCCACAGTATTTAAAATTTGTCAATGACGATGCGAAGGGCCAAATTGACTTGGCTAAAACATTGGAATTTGGGAATAGTCTATTTGAGCAAAGAATTTTACTTCAAGCCACAGAGGAAGAGCGTACAAAGCTAACCAAGGATCGGATAAAACTAGAAAATGATTTATCAAAGGCGCTGATAGATCAACAGAAAGCAAAGGGTGTAAACGTTAGGGGTGCAGGCCCGGTCAGGAATGATGCATCGGATCTTTCCCAGGTTGAAAATGTGGCTTCCAATTCTGAAAGGATTGTATTTGAAACTAGAAACAGGATAGCAGCGGTTAATCAGGAAATAACTGACCTCATTAAAACGTCCGATGATACCGCACTGAGGACTACTGGAAAAACAATTGCGCAACTTAGTGCCGAACTTGACAAAACTTTTGGCGATAAAGAAACAAAGGACTCCGGCCCGGCAGGAAAGGCTAAGGCTTTGGCAGGCAGCCTAGACGCGCTGAATGAAAGTCTTGAAAAAGTACAGAAAAAAATAAACAATACGCCTGGAAGTAGCCCATTGCTTGCCGGGCTTGTCAAGGATTCCGTAGATTTAGATAAAAAGATAAAGTCGATTGAGGCGCTTATATCTGAAATTCGTAACCCATCCGTAGAACTTACCGACGAACAACGCGGCCTAGAGTTAGCCACAGGCATAGACCCTGAACAGGCGCTAAAAGAAGCCAAAAGGTTGCGTGACCAATTAGGTGCCGAATTGGGAGGACTTGCAGCCCCGGAGGAATTTAGCGCTACGGATGCACTTGCAGCGCAATTAGATTCTACGCAAGCGGCAAAAGATAAAGCAGCAGCCGATAAAAAACTAGAGGATCAGAAAGACCTAAACGAGCTGATAAAAGAAGGTGCAATACAGTCCGCTCAAAACATTGCTGATGCCGTTTTTGAAATACAGCAAAACCAGTTAAAAAAAGAACAGGATGCTAAATTAGCGGCACTGAACGAACAGGAGGCAAAAGCAATTGAAGCGGCAAACGGGAACGCGGCGAAAGAGAAAGTTATCCGTGCTGATTTTGAGAAAAAACGGGCGGCACTTGAAAAGAAGTTCGCAAACGAGCGTAAGGAATTGGCACGTAAAGAAGCGCTGATAAATATTGCGCTTTCTATTACAAAAGCGTTCACGGGCGGATTCGGGGCCGCTGGATTCGTTCTTGCGGGCATTGCTGCTATCGCGGGTGCTGCTCAATTGGCTGTGATTAATTCACAGGAATTTGCGGGTGGTGGTACGGTAAAAAGGTTGTCACCTGGTATCGTAAAAGAAAAGCAGAATGCGCCACGAACGGCAAACGGCGATACGGTTCTTGCTTACTTAAAGCCGGGTGAAATGGTCTTGAATCAGGCGCAACAGTCAAATATTGCGGGCATTGCCGGGTCTGATGTATTCCAAAGAGCAGGCGTTCCCGGTGTTTCAAGATCAAGGCCGGTGCCGTTCTTTGCAAGCGGTGGCGTAGTTGATTTTGTTCCGCAAACATCCTTCGCTAGAGATCAGGCAGGAAGCCTATCTTTGAGCGCACAGGCAACTTTCGCACCGGATCAGGTAAAACAAATCGGTTCAACACTTGGCAATATTATTGCGGTTACGGTGGCAAATGAAGTCAAACGGGCTATGGCTGAAGGGCTTGATGACGCTAACCGTAGACTAGAGCGGGAGAATGACTTACAAACACAAAGACAAGGGTAATGGCTATAACAATTACAGACGAACCCGTACTACCGCCCGTTCCTAATGCGGTAAGCGATTGCCTTAGATGGTGCTTGCAGCCTGATGATTCAGACGTACTTGATACGCCTGGGGCTTTTGCGGAGGTTACGGTGGACTTTCCTACAACGGTTGGGTCAATACCGGCCAACGGCACACAGTTTACTTTGTGGGGGCATGTGTTTACGATTGATGATACCGTTCCGAACACTTCTACTTCATTTAGAATCGTATCTAGCGGAAGCACAAGTGCAACGAATTTCCGTAACATGCTTCGCTCCAATTTTTTCTTTACAGTAACTACAATATCTGTTGGAGCAACGCTGAAAGAAACGGTAATCACATGGAACACATGCGGAGAGCAGGATAATTTCACCGGCACCAACATGGATGTAGAAGCATTGGAAGATGCTGGCGCTACGGTAGGAGTAACAAACGGTGTTACACCTGTATTGGTAAACGGCGGCATGATTCAGGTTCGTTTACTAAAAGCCGACAATCTGACAAACGTATTTTCCCCTATCACAAGGTTTGAGGGATTTACACCAGATGTTTCATGTGATTCAATTGGGCAATTGTGCATTGATTACATGCAAGATGCAAAGCGGACACTGTTCACTCCGATGCCCGATTTAGAATTAGATTCAGAGATAAGCCCGGATTTAACTACGATGTTAGGGCAGTTTTATATCGAATATGGAACCACCTACCGGGATGATAACTGCCAGCCGCAAAGCGGGGTGTTCGGACAAAGCGATACCGTGTATGTGATGGATACGGTTTTTGAATTGCAGGAAAACTACGGAATGCGGCGCTACATTTACGATCACCCGGATAACGCAGGCCCCGGACAGCCGCCACTTTGCCCGCAATTCTTGACAAATAAGCCCGCAAGGTTAATTTTGGGGGTTAATAGTTTTGCATGGCTATGGCTTGCAGCGGGGTATCAATCTCTTGCCCCTACCGTAATAAATTTACGGTTCAACGTGTTCTACAAAAACGGAACGACTGACTTCGAGCTTGTGGAATACGACCCTTTGCAGGCATACCAGGTTCATTGCTTCAATGTTTCACCGGGCAGGCTTCTTTCCATTTTCGCCCTTTCGGATCTTACAACCGTATCACATTATTTTGTACGCGCCGAGGCGGGTAGTGAAACAATCGGATGGGAAACCTATTTTGGTATTGAACAGGCGTGTGAAGGGTTGGTGGACGTGTATTTCAAGACGCCGCCTGGAGGAATTGGAACGATACTTTGCGAGGTTACGGACCGTGACGTTGTTCAGGAAGGAACTGAAATCTGCCTGAATACACCATGCGAAACGACACGCTTAGAAAAGGGTAAATACAGCGGGAGACTGTTGAATCAAATACGATCTTACGAAAAGATAACCCTGAAAGCACGCCGTAATTTTCAGGAAGATGAGGTTGCCTATTTTCGTTCGCTAAAGGCAAGCCCGGAGCGATGGATACAGGTAGCAGAAACAGGAGAGACGGGGCATTATATGGCTAAAAAGTTATTGGTTGACACTGGAGGAATAAAAATAATGCAGACCGGAGAGTATATTGATTTGATTATTGAAGGCACATTGCAGGATATACCCGTTCAAATCGGGCAAGGATAATGGCAGATAACCGCACAGAAATAAGGGTAAGGCTTACGCCTGAAGGCCGCGCCATATTGGGGCTGGATTGGGCTATACTTGATTTAACGCCTGGTTTTTCTACGCGGGTATCAAAGGATGTGAACGGATTAAGCGACCTTAATTTTTTGCTTACCGATGGGGTTTTAGCCTTTTCAGTGCCGTTTTCAACAACAAATGATGCGGCATTTATTTCACTTTCGTCTCCGATAATTACGGACAATATAGACACCGGCATCGAGGCCCGCATAGTTGTTGACAGTCACGAATTGCCTTTTGATCGGATTTGGATAAAGCAAAAGAATGACGTTTCATCACAATGGGAAGTCGAGGTAAAAAGATCCCCTAATCACTGGCTAGAGCTTGCCAGTACAAAAAAGATGTGCGATATTGATTTAGGAACGGTGTCGCTTGATATTACAAGTGTTCAAGACGGTTGGGATAACCAATTTTATACCGATGACGATTATGTGGAAAGGTGGATGCCAACCGATTACGGTGGATGGGTAGACCTTTCGGAACCTAATCAGTTCACAGACCCGCCCGTTAAAGGCGTTTGGCTAGAAGATTTGAGGCCGTGGATTTCATTACCCAAAATAATGAAGCAGGGTTTTTGTGAAATCGGGTGGACCTTGCAAGGGCAAATACTTGAATCTGAATTTTCAAGGGCGCTTTTTATTTATATACTAAGCCGTGAATACTACACCAAAAGCAAAGGGGGATTACACAAAATAATTGGGCAGCTAAGTATCGGCGTTTTTACGCCTAATTCGATTACGGCTTTCCCTATTGCTTTTAACAGCTTGCAGTATGACCCAGGTACAAACAACCTGGAAATAACGCCGGGGGTGTACGCCGCCGGAATAGTAAATAACCTGCCTTTTAAGGCTCGTTACAGATTCATCTTTAGTGGAACGCTGGAGAATACAACCGGATCTTCGACGGATTATGGCATCGGAATTGGAGAAGTTGATGCCACATCTCCCGGAAACCTTACAGGTCAGGTACTTTTTGATTTTAGTTACAGCCTTGGAGCAAGCGAGATCAGGTACATTACGATAGACCAGGAGCTTGACATGGAAGTAGGCCAGGCGGTTGTATTTATTTCAGGGGCCAGTTCGTCTGTTATCATACGGAAGGGGTACAGGGTAATTGTAGAACCCGCGAATAAGTCCCTTGTTAGGGGCGACGTTGTTCCGCTTAACCGTTTGATTAACTGTGATTACATCCTTCTTGATTTGTTTAAGGGGTATATTCATATGATAGGGGGACGGATAGAAACCGATTGGGCGAACCGTACAGTAACTATACACCCATACCGGACATCGGATGTTTTCGGCGACAGTGTGCCGGGATTCATTCAGGATGGCGAAACGCCAATTGATATTGACGGCAAAATAATATGCGACAGCATAAGAATGTCGCGTGTTAAAAACACACTGAATCGCTACACGCAGCTTTCATTTGCTGATACCACAGACGCTTATATTGAAGGCTTAGGCCTGCCACAACCGGCACTTTCAAGAAAAATTTTGAATGGAATTGAGCTTCAAGATCAGATTCAGGAGCTTAAAAATCCATTCTTTGAGCCGACACTAGAGGGTATCCCAAAGGCTTTAAAGCGAGCTAAGACTGTTTTTAATGATAAGAACCGGCCTATGGCCTACTTCCCGCGCATTTGGGATAATGATTTAGGGGAAACGTCGGATAATGGCATAGGGGAAAGATCCTTTGTAATAGGCCCTCGCGTTTTAATGTTCTACGGTAACATTTCACAGCAGGATATTGAAAGCGGCGATAAAGCCCGGTTCTTTTTTGAGGGCGGCACGGCGCTAAGCGTATTCGGGTACGGGTCACAATTACCTACGCGGCCATTCCATACGGATGCGTTGCCTGTGTTGAACGGTTCGGTAGTTTACGGAACAACAGAATCAGACCTTTACGTGACGTTCTATTTGGGGTTATTACAGCGCCAAAAACGAGGGGTGTATATGGATGCTCTCGTTTTGATGAGTTCAAACGATTACGCCGCATGGGATTTCAGGATACCTTTTTCATTTAAGTATCAAGGCCGTCCGGTTCTTGCGCTTGGTGAAAAAATCAGTGACTTTGCACATGCTTTGGATACGTCAACCCCTATGCGTTTCCTTGTCGAGCCGTCGGATACTAAATGTTGCGATTTGCCGTGTAGCTGCCGATTCAAGGAATGCGACTACTATCAGGATTTTGGGCAATACATTACACAGGAAACTTTAGATGATTTATCCGTAACTTCGTTCAAGGTTAACAGCATTGAAAGGCTGACGGTGCCGGTGGATTTCGGCATAATTAATGTCGTTGAATTGGCCGGTAAGCCATTCGTTACAAATCTGATTGATACTCTTAACGACCTGGCCATTGACTATTTCACATTCAGGCCGTCAACAAAGGATTACCCGGACAAATTGGATGCCCGGTATTTTAAAATAAAATGGCCCGCCTGTTGGAGCTTTGAAATTATCATTTCTGATTCGGAGGGTGAGGTTTATAAATACACAGATTTCAGTCAATTGCAGCAATGGTTTGACGCGACCTGGACCGGATTTGGGTATGACAGTGATATTGATGAGCCGCAAGATTGTGTTGTAACAATTGAATATTAATTATGGGAATTTTAGAAACAATTGAAAGCATTTGCCCCAAAAGTCCTGATTTTGTGGCAGGCGAAAACCCGATTGAACAACTAAAAGAAATGTTGTCTGACCTTGATTTTCCAGCCATGAAAGAGCCGAGCATATCTGTAAGCGTGGAAACAAAAAAGTCTTTAGACAAAATGTTTAATAAAAAAAAATTGAACAATGAGCGAAGTAATCAGTCGTAAGCCAATTTTTGTAATAGGAATCCCATTTGATGAAAATTCGGGTGATGCTAAATTTGAAATATCATAGGTGCAAAAAAACTTGCTGTCTTTAGAAAAAGACTATCACGTAGTTGTGTATTTGGCTATCAATGTTGACAATCCTATTATTCAGGTTTTCTATGAGAAAGATTTTAATGAGGTAAAGTTTGATGAATTGAAAGCTATTATTGAAAACGCCTGCATTCATGAACCGACAACAACGTAACGAAGGCCGCATATCGGTAACAGAATCGCCTATCCGAACGTGGGCGAAATTCAGGCTGTTACACCCATATTCAAAGGATGAGTTCAGTACCGATCCTGAAAAGCTGGTTAAGTGGCATTATCACACCACCGCAAGAATGGCTATGCCTGAATTGAAAACGATTGTGGTTGATAATTCCATGCTTCTAAAAATCCGGGCAAAATATGGCGTGTCTTCATTCGATCAAATGCCGGGCTACACGCAGGCTGTTTACAACGCTGTTGCAAAATGTTTCCCAGGATTTCAGGTGTACGCTTGCGGTAGCCGAGTGAGAGGGGACTATGCCGACGCCGGGACAACGCCAACGGATGTAACAGTAACATACGCCCGTAAAGCTGCCGGATTAAAACACAGGCCAAACAGTGACTATGATTTTTGGGTAGAGCCATCGGCGATTCAAACACGCGACCTTCCGCCGAATACCGACCGCGCACGGTTGCGCATACCTGAAAAAGAAAAGGTTGCAATACCGATTTATTATGAATGAGGAATGGGATTTTACAAAACTTCCGCAGGAAGAACACGCTGCTGTCATTGATGCTTACAACTCAAACGACGCTCGAAAGCTGCTTGAAATTCACGACAAATATCAACTATCAAAACATAACTATTGCTGCGTTGCCGGTCTTTTGGTTTGGTACAAATGGGCAATAGACAACGGAATAATTCATGGATAAAGAACGGGTTAAAAAATGGCTAAATGATGCCGTGGTGGTTGCTCACGAATTACGCAACACCGAGCCGTCTTGCTGTAATTGCACGGTTACAATGCCGGATGATATTGCAAAGAAATTATTAAAAGAGGGTATTATTGACAGCAATGGTGAGGGTAAAAAAATGTCCTTTATTGTTCATTTTGGCAATAAGAATTGGTGTACCGTATGGGTTGATACCATGCCAAAAGAGAAATGGGAAACCAATATAAACATTTCTTTCGGTTGATCGAATCCCCTGCCATATCGCCCGAATGCTTTGAAAAACGTTGCGTTGAATTGTACGCGATGTTTGGCGACACCGCGCCCAATTTTGAAGCGTTACCGGATTCTTTCAAAGAGTTTGTAAACCTAATTGGATACGTCCGGGTATGCAGCCTAATGGTTATCTATGACCTTGACAAAGGCCGCTCAGAAAGGCAGCTTGCCACAAAATACAGCCTTACCCGTGACCAAATCCGAACGATAAAGGAAAACCGCCGGAAACGTACCCGCGTAAAGTGGGGGGAAACACACCCAGGAAACGGCATAACACGGGCTTTGTAACACCCCTTTGGCTTCACCTTTGCGACAGCATTACTCGCAATGGGAGAAGCAAATACACTCACAACAACAAGTTTTGAAAATCGCGGCATTGAAAAAATGCTGTCATACGGCCAACTCTGTATAGAGGAAGGCTTCGGTTTTCGTTGTTTGAATCAGTATTTGTCCGACCTTGAATTAATGCGCTCAGGCGCTCCATATTCACAGCTTGGAATATCCACCCGGCGCGAGGCCGGAATGCCTTCACTTATCCGATTGTCGGCAGAATCTTACGACATCGTTTCCGATCCCTACATTTTACGCAATTCCAGCCTTACCCCCAAAGGGTCTATTGCCTTGTTGCGCCTTGAAGGCGTGATGAACTCGCAGGATGACGCGAGTAGCTATGGTGTTCAAAATACCGCAAGACAGCTTCGTTACGCATACGCTAATCAAAACGTCGAGTCGGTAATTATCGAAGGCAACAGCGGCGGCGGGGAAGTAACAGCCATGCAAATCATGGTTGGCGCTATTCAGGAAAGAAACAAGCCCGTTATCGGATTCGGGCATTTTGTTGCCAGTGCCGCCTACGGAACTTTTGCCGCAACGGATGAGATCATAGCTTCCGATGCAATGGCAGAATTCGGAAGTATCGGCGCTGTGGTCACGATCAACAAAGAGTTTTTGGCCTGGTACAAAGAAACATTCGAGTCTTTCTACGGCAAGGATGCGCCACTGAAAAACGAAGCAATGCGCGAAGCATTGAAGGGTAATTTTCAGCCTATTCAGGATGTAGCCGACAAGGCTACGGAACAATTTCATCAAATGGTATCAGCTATGCGCCCGCTTAACGGCGGCGAAAACTACCGGAAGGCAACCCTTTCCGGTAAAATGTTCGATGCGGGTGAAGCAAAACGCCGGGGGCTGATTGATGGAATTGGAAACATGGCATACGCAGTTAAACGCGCTCAATCATGGGCGATGAAATACAAATCAAAAAATAAAAAGTCTTAATATGAAGACCTGGAATATCGCATCCTCCCGCTTTTACAGCGAAATAATGACCTCATTGGCTGACTTCTTCGGAACACCGGATGCAAGCGAAAGCGAACTTCACCAAAGCCTGCAAGACTCCGGCACATTGGCTCAGATTGAAGCGAAAGCGAATGAGGATGCCGTTAAGTCGGTAGATGCCAAAATGAACGCATTCCAATCGCAGCTTGATGCGCTTCAACTGAAGTGCGATGAGGTTATAGCCTCCGACGCTGCAAAAGCAGAACAGATCACAGCCCTGCAAACTAGCCTTGATGCTTCTACTGCAAGTGCAGCCGAAAAAGATGCGCTGATTGCAAGTCAGGCCGAAACCATCAAAACTGTTTCCTCTGAACTGGCAACACTGAAAGTTTCCCGTCCGACAGCTACAAATATAGCTCCGGCAGATCCTGGTATACCTATTGTGCCAAATCCTGCCGGGGCAACAAACGCGCGGGTAATAAGCAATGCCGATTTTGAGAAAATTTGGGGCGAAAAAAACAACTAAACCCCTGTCAAGGGAATATATAAACGCACAACAACTACTTACAGCATGTTACAAGTAACACCAGGCAGTTTCGGTTTTGATCCTTCAGGACAGGCCGTTCTCATTGACAGTAACGCGGGGGGTAATTTTATCCGCATCAAAACCGGCCCTTGGCTGAATATTTTCCGTCGTGCCGGTATTGAGCAAGGCGACATCACAAAAAACGAACTCGGCCTTTATTCTCAGCTTGTCGTTGACGGCGAAGGAAAAGCCCGGTTCATGACCCAACTGCCTGCGTATCACCTTTTCCGCCCGCGCCAAAATGGTTGCGTATGGAACCCGAACGGTCGTATCCGTTCAGGATTGGTTGAGGTCGATACCTGCCCGATTGAATTTCAGGGCGAAGAATGCCCGGACGCTCTTTGGAATTCCTGCATGGAAGCCCTGTTCGGACCCGGCAATGAAGTGCGAGACCTGATGGGTACGCCTGAATTGATGGCCATTCTGAAAATGACGTTGGAAACCCTGTCTATCGGATTGGGTAATTCGTTCCACGAACTCGTTCACTTTGGCCTGCACCCTGCCATCACGGAAGCCGATACAAACGGCACATTCCTTGTGGATGACGACCGTTGGGAAGACTTCTACGCGCAAATGGTGGGCAGCGATGCACGTCCAAACAATTGCAGCGGTATCGTGACCATTCTGGACGCCCTTGCAGATCAGGGCGAACAAGGTTACGACCTTGAAATTCCGGATGCCGACATCGACGCGAACAACAACTATACCGGCGACATCGTGGCGCTGTTTGAAACCGTAATCAATGCGGCTTCAACAGAACTACGCACAATGGCTCGCCGTGGAATCAACTACGGACGCGGAAAGCGTTACCCGATCATGTTGGTTACCTCGCCTGAATTCCGGGCTTATGAAGACTACCTAACCGCCAATTTCGTGAACAGCCCGTCAATGACCAACTATATGTTGCTCGGCGAAGACGGCACTACCAGAATGATGCCAGGTGTTTTGCACTACAAAGGTATTCCGGTTGTGGAATGGGATGAAAGCGCAACGTTTGATGAAATCGTAGGCACACACGCTCACCGCGTGGCGCTTGTGGCACCTGGAACTTTTGGCGTGGCCTCCGATGTGAAAAACATCAAAGACAGCTTCAATCCAGGCACCGGACTTGAAATCGTTCAACGCATGGGCGGCGGTCCAGGATTCATGGGCAAAATTTACATGACAACTACTTTGCGTTGGGGTACTGCCCTTGCTGACAAACGATTCGTTGTGTATGCCCGTAACCTTGCCCCATCGGCAGTAGTGTAAGAAACAGACAATAACCGCCCGATTGGGCTAAATTGATAAAACTATGGCTTGCGCACTTGTCGCTTTAAACTCTAATACCGGATGCCCGAATAACGAAGGCGGGTTGCAATATTCTTATGTTGCAAAACTGTCTGATATTACGGCTGTTACCGTATCGTCAGGAGTTATCAGTAATTTCACGATGTCAACGACAGGGCTTTGGAAGCGTTTGGACTACGACAAGAATGAAACCAGCCGTTTCGATCAGCCGGGAGAACGTACAAACGATATTGGCGCACTGAAATACAACGCTGAAGCGTTCCTGTCTTTTGGCGGTATGACATCCACTTACAAAGCATGGGCGGATGACGCTTCCGATTGTTGCCAGCTTGTTTTCATTCACGTACTCACCAGTGGCCTGCGGGTTGTCCAGGGTATCGAGATTGATAGCTCTGCTTCGGGCGGGTTCACCGGAACGAAAGTTCGGGACACCAAGATCACACCGTCTCAAATGAGCGGAACGGCAGCGGAAGAAGCGCGTTTGGAAGTATTGGTCCGTGGACGTAGCAAACAGCTTGCCCCGTTCACATCTTTGTCTGACACCGCTATCGCAGCACTCTAAAAATAAAGGCCATGCCATACCGAGTTAAAGAAGAATATCAGCACATTCCGCAGCTTTCGACGCAATTGAATAGCGTGTCCTTGGCACTTATCGCACCATTTGAGCATACTATTCCGGCACGCGCAGGAAGACCGGCCCGGAAGGTTACAGTTCGCCTTGCAACGCAGGATGAGTTTAAAAAAATGTTCGAATCCGGTTCTCCGGTTATCGAAGAGTACACGGACGCTAAGGCCGACAAAGCAGCAGCGGCAACACAGTAAAAATGAGCTTGACAAACGGGTGCTGTGATGATTCAACTACGTTACCTCATCCGTTTGAGGGCAGTAGGGGTATTGGATCGCACAACGGCATGGATTTATTTGATGCCAGAAACCCGATACCGGATGAAGTAACCGACACGGATGCGATTGCAAAAATATTCACCGAGTTTAAATTGGTGCCTTTTGCAAGTAGAGACGGCAAGACGGGGCATTCGTATTTGAAGTGGCTTTTAATGCTTGGTCAATTATCGCCTACAAATGCGGCGTGTATTGAAAAGATTAAAAACTACGTAGTCGGAGGCAGGGCTAAGTTCATACGTGCGGAAGATCCTGAATACGATCCAGGCACGGAAGGCAAGCCAATGACAACGGCAGAAAGTGCGGCGTTTGAAACAGCCTTGAAGGAGGTTGTTGTGTTTGAAGACGGGATAATTGAATTTCACAAAAAGGTACTTGGATCGTCCAAAAAAACCGGCAACGCCTTTGTAGAATGCTCAATTTCAACCCTTAACGGTCAGACAAAAGCGTATTTTCGTTATTTGAAAGTTACGGATGTTCGTTACAAGGTCACGGCACCTGGTGAAATGAAAGTGGTTGCGATTTCTCCGGTTTGGGATGGGGTTTATTTGAAAAAATACCCGCCTAAATTACTGCCGATTGCACCTGATTTTGTGGAAGAAAACGGCGTAAAACGCGCAGTTTTTCATCTAAAAGTCGGTGACGGCAATTGGTACGGCAGGCCGGACAGCCAGGGCAGCGACATCTATAAGTACCGGGAGTTTCAGGATTCGATCTATGTTACCAAGCAGAGTGCGGCTAATTTTGTAGGTCAGATCATATTAGAAGTTGAAGATGATGATGCAGGAAGCAGCCCGGCGATAGATAATGAGGATGCAAAAAAATCGGGCTTCAAAAGTTTTGTTCACCGTTTTACGCAGAATTTTACCCAAAAAGGGAAAGACCCGCAAAGCATGATGGTGACGGCAAGGCCGCAAGGTGCAAGACCGATGAGCGTTTTCCAGGTTAAGCCGAACACAAATGAGGCGTGGTATAAAGTAACCGGGGAGATAAACGAACAAAAAATCATAATGTCGCACGGATTGACTTTGCGGTTTATGGGAATGGATGTTTCAAACGGATTTGCAACGGATGCTTTTGTAGCGGATTATGTAATGAATGTGGAGCCTACGATAAACGAGACACGGGTAGAGTTAATGGCATTCACAAATAAAATGCTTTCATACGTTTGGGATTTCGCAGGAATGCCGGAAATGAATCAGTTTAGTTTAACTTTTTCGTCTCCGATTCAGTCACAAATAGAGCAGTACAAGACAACTCAAACACAGCAACAGAATGGCGGTTCCAACACTAATAACCCCGTTTGAGGTCGTTTTATACAGCCCAGCCGGGCGGCAATACCCGATTGACAAGATTTGCGATTTGATACCGAGGGTTGAGCAGGAGTTTGGATATGATTGCTTAGGGGAAACTCTTTACGAATGGCTGATTGAAAATGTAAGTTACCCTTCGGACGCTACGGTATGGGGTTGCAATATGAGTTACAGCGAAGGAGACTATGTAATAAAAGATGGAACGTATTTTGTCAGCACAGCCGATGACAATACCGATAATCCAACTGATGAAGATGCGCAATGGGAAATACCCGAAAGGTTTGGTGATGATGAATGCGCGAACACCCTTTGGAATGATCACTTGAAATACGTTTTAGCCCTGAAAATATTTGAAAGAAGTCTGAATTTTACGACGCGGGAAACAGGTGCTAAGGGTTTGACAATGCTTGAAGGCTCTGGCGCTTACGGAAACCAGGGATTTAGAAGCGGAACGAAATCGGAATTGTCAGATTATAAAAAAGACTTGAATGTTGAGATAGGAACGGCGGTAACAAACATGATGCGATGGGCAAGAAAAACCAACTCATCGGATACAGATTGCGATGTTCCTATTTCGTCAATGATAACATGCTACGACGGTTTATGTAAGCCATCGAGCAATTCAAAAAGGAGATGGGGGTTCGCATACTAAATGACATTATTTGAACAGGCATTGAAAGTGGCGGCACGGGTCGTTTTAGTTAACGAAACCGTTGAACCGATTGAGGCAGAGGGAAGGTATATGGTTTGCAAGTCCTGCAAATTCAGGGATAAAAAAAAGGATATGTGCGGCGTTTGCGGGTGCTTTTTGGATATAAAAACCGGAGCAAAAACAAACTGGAACGCACTGAAATTAAGGAATGAAATCACCCATTGCCCCATGGGATATTGGGATGACATTGAAACAGCAAATTTATACCGCCGAATGGACGGTAAAGAACTTTTGAATAACACATAAATACACAAACTATGTTTCTCGCAATTCGCAACGAAGGGCAAAACGCCAACAATCTTTTTAAGCTCTATGAGTCCACGGACGGCTGTTGCGGGGAAGATACCCCTGTATGCCAGTATAGTGTAGTCATACCAACGGCAAACGCCGTGAACAATATTATCATCACAAACCGGGAGGGTAACGCTCAAACGATAACAGCCGGATTCCCGGCGACCGGCGCGGCCAATGTTCGGGCTGCCATCAAAACGGCACTTGAATCGGTCGGTTACGAAGATGATACCGATGTTGTTTCCGGTGTAACATCTGAAACGAGCGGCACAAACACCATCTACAGGATTACCGGGGACGTCGTTGTAGTTTCCATGCTTCACAACAGCGTAACGACCGTAGCCGCAACAGCGCTTTGCGCACGTATCAAAAAATGCGTGTACACTTACGATTGGCCCGGCAGCGGCACCACGTCCGCTTTTGTGGTTGACGGTGTAAGTGCTACACTTGCATCCTTCACACTGGCAGGCAATACGGCAGCACAGGTACAGGCGGCCTTGATCGCCCTTGCAAACTGGCCTACTACCGCAACTGTGAATGTAACGGAAACGGCTACCTCTTTCGAGATCCGAATGACCGATGTTTTCGGGAAAACGATCACGCTGGCTGGCGAAGACCTGGAGCCGCTGAATTGTGGCATGGGCTACGTAGTGGCTGCATAAAAAGATTGTTCAAGTCAAATCATACAGAAGCCTGTCTGCAATTGTAGCGGGCGGGCTTCTTTTCATTATTCAACCAAACATTAACATGAAAAATATACTTTTCATTTTTGCTTTTTTGATGACCTTTGGTGCTAGCGCTCAAAAAGTCACCCGATCAACGGCGATAGATTATTCCACTCGCGTACCTGTCAACATTCCATCTTTGGTAAAGTCCCAAATTTGGTTCAATACCACAAATTCTGCGATGTACGGTTTTGACCGGGCAACCCAGGAATGGGGCGAATATTCAAAAAAGGCAGCATACGGTGAAATGTCGATTTCAAACGACACGTCAACGTTTTCGTTCACGGCAAGCAATGCAGCGGCTATCGACGAACTGACTACCGGGCTTGTATCCGACTTCCTTGTAACTACCGATAGCACCATGACCTATACAGGTGCAGCGGCGGGAGTATTTAGTCTTGAATATTCCACTTCATTCTCTTTTGCCGAGGCTGTTGTTATGACGGGTTACATTCAGATTAATTCAACCCCTGTACTTCGTTCACGCTTTCGGCAATCGGTTACTACTGTAACGTCGGAAAGGTTGACGGCTTCGGGTTCTTGTATCGTAACCTTACAGCCTGGCGACGTTATAAAATTCATGTTTAAATCAACGCATACCGGCACCGACGTTCTGACTGTGTATGAGTTCAATTTGAATGCCGAGCAGATAAACTAATGCTGAAGAGGGCTGTATATATCGCGTTGTTTTTGTCGCTTTTATCTTCACTGGTAAAGGCTCAGACGTTCACGTTTGAGTGCGTTTGCGCCAACATTTCAGGCGCTAGTTGCGATATATGTAACACGACTATTCAGTCTCGATACTTTTCAGGGCTTTACGTCAAGAAAAACGGGGTCGGGTTCAAATGGATCGATAGTCCTTATATTGTCAAGTGGCAGGGCACAACCGCTGTAATTACTGAAATTATCCCAAATCCGGAAAGTATCAGTATTGCAATGGCAGGCACGGCATACGGGACACTGGATAGCTTCAAAATGGCTATTGATTGCCGGTGCGGAGGATCTGACAGCGGAGAAGCGACATTCCATCCATCCGACAGCATAAACGTAGGCTCCGTTTACAGGGGCGACACGCTTACAATCACAGGGCTGCAACCGGTCTACGTCAACTTTGATTCAGCCCTTAACAAATACGTTGTCAGCATTGATACGGCCGGGTTAGGAGGCGGAGGATCGCAAACGCTTGAGTACCTTGATAACGGCGGAGACGATGTTGATATTT
>ERZ650304.215-NODE-215-length-36281-cov-220.479628_pt1 | contig 36281 bp, 46 predicted proteins | sample MGYA00376240_ERZ650304 | MGnify/ENA primary metagenome ERZ650304 (study PRJEB26733, sample SAMN07839271) | wastewater metagenome | biome: small river; feature: stream; material: water | place: USA: North Carolina | collected 2016-03-01 ... | reverse complement strand
TCAGCCTTCGGATGATGCCCGACTTCGCGTCAGAGATCTTCACCGGCTGGTTCGTGCCCATGAACAAGAAAGCATTCACCCGAGCGGTGTAACTCGGCTTGTACTTCTCGTTCATCGTCATGTCCTCATGGGATATGATCGAGTTCAGTTTGGTGTTGTCGTCGATCCGAGATAGATCACCGTCGTGCTGGATAGCAACAAGTGGATTTGCTCGAAAGACTTCGGTTGCGAAGGCGTTGTTGTTACTACCAAGTGCTTTTGCATCGAAGGTCGCAACATACCCTTCGAAGAGCGCCTGGATGACGTTGAGGACCGTGGACTTACCGCTTCCGGCAGGTCCGTACAACACGAGGAACTTCTGGATCTTTTTGGCGTCACCGGAGATGACTGCTCCAATAGCCCACTCAATCTTTGCACGCTCTTCGTCAGAATATAGCGTACTACTGAGCTCGTTCCAAGCATCGATCGGACCTTCTTCCAGAGGGTAAGGAAGCCTTCTGGACGCATAGTCCTCCTTCGTCACTTCGCTGTTGGCGAACACCAGCGTCTCATCCAGAGGATGGCTGTTGTCCGAAATATGGGTCATGAAGTTGCGGAAGCCACTCCAGATCTTGCTGTCGAATGACCGCATAAGCAGTACCCGGCAGGGAGCGTTGAGACTATCTGCATAGGCCTTAAGTTCCGCATCGACTAGACGTGGGACGTCGTATTCATCCGTCGTCCATAAGCCACGCTGTTCATCCCAGATGGCGTAGAACGACCGACCACGGACCATAAGGTCCTTTGATCTACCGACGGAGAAATCCGGGTAGACGACAAGCGATCCATCTCTTGTCTCTTTGGTCTTGATGTTGTAGAAGTCCACTCGTCTCCTTCCTTAGATCAGTCCGCCCTCAAGTAGATAAGCAGAAAGTTGGTACCAGATTTCCACCTGGCGTTGGTCTTGGTGTGGGTGTTGCAGTGGAAATAACCCTCCGTTGCCGTTCGCTTCGTACTCCCGCTCGACAAAGCGGTCAACGATTGGCTCAACGTCCGAATATGCATCCGGGTTCATAGCGTCGTTGAATTCCGAGAGTCCCAGATTCTTCATGAACCGCCAGAACCAAATATGACGAGGCGTGTCCGACTCGAATTCGGCTAGGTCGGCCAGAGCGATGAGCATCTCGAGTACCGAGCACGGCTCGGACATCCATTGGTCACTCACCACGGACTTGGTGTCCTTGACGAATATCCTACGGACCTCCAAGCCGTACTCGGCTCGATTGTCATCTCCTACAACCTTCCACGTGAACTCCATTGCATGGAGAATACGCAACAGCTCGTAGTAACTCTGATCTGAACTCGGCATGTACTCAAGGACGACTTTGGAGTGCAACCACGTCAAATATCGGCCCTCGAGTTCGGGAGTCATGTCAGTCGTCGCGGAACTTGCGTGGCGTACGACTCTCATCGGGCTCCGGAATGATCCCCAGAACCTCCTGCTCGTATGACCCTTCGTTGCGTAGGACTTCCATGTCCATCTCGAGAGCGGGGTTGCGGACGTAGCAGACGTTCTTGTCTGTGCTGCCATGCCCGAACTTGAGTTCACCCACCAGCTTCTCGTGCTGGTACACCGGAGTGTCGACTATGTCCGTCAGGATGTTGTCACCCACGTAGTAGTGGTACGTCTTCTTCTCGTACCCCTGCTCGTCTGCGAAGTACTCGTCCTGATGGATGATGAAGGGCTTGTCGGGCTTGCGCTGTGCCAGCTCAGCCTCGTAGTCCCACTCATCCGTCGAGACGTTCTCGAAGACGTTGTGCACCGTGGCAGTGACCGAAGTCTCCACCTCCACCTCTTCCTCGACAACGACCTCACCCGGACGGTTCTCGAAGATCTGATGCATCTCGGCCTCGTGCGTAGGAGAGATGCCGGAATATGGCTCCACGATCTCCGCTACCGCGGCAAGGGCCACCTCCTTCTCTGCGTCACGAATCCGACCGGCATCGAAGATGTCCGCCGACGTCAGATCGTTGGACGTGTCCACGAACGTGTTGTGAACGGTGGTCTCTGCCGGGATGACGATCGGCTTCAACTTCTTGCCGAGGAAATATCCCGTGACCAGACCCGTACCGAACCCGACGATGACGGCGCCGACCAGTTGAACGTTCTTGTTGGTTGTGACCTCTTGAACGTCCATCACCACCCCTTGTGGGCGATATGGGTCGGCTGGTACGTGTCGATCTGGTCGTACATGACGCCGTCGACGTTGAAGTCGAGCACCAGTCGAGGATCCCCCGTGATGAGTGCCTGCGCCTTGGCTGCCTCGAGTCCGAAGGAAATGAATCCGTCACCGGGGCTGTCCATGTCCGCCGGATTCGACACCCATCCGACGACCTGGCCGTAGGACATGACCGGAAGCCCGAGAGCTTCGTACACGTCGTTCAGGAACACGTGTCCCTTGAGGTGCAGCATCTGGTTGGCGAAGTTCTCCTGCCCCTGAAGGAACATGAGGTTCAGCGAGAGCTCCTTCTTGAAGTCCCTACAGCCCTCATCGAAGATGCGCCCATACATCGACAACCCGTCGACGTCCACCTGGCAAGCGATGGTGTTCTCCTTGCCCTCCTTGATGGTGGTCATCCGGACACCGCGGTAGAGCTGCTGCTCCTTCTCCTCACCGAGCTCCTCACGAACTCGGACGCGGTAGGCCTCGAAGGCCTCCGTTGCCACGGCGTAGGCAGCCGTGATCGCAGCGTTGCGCTTCATGAGCGTGCTGTGGCTCTTCGTGAGCATGACGACGCCAGCACTGGTGCAGATGATGGCGGGGCCGTACAGCTTGACGAGGCTGAGACCGCCGGTCGCGTAGACCCGGGCCACATCCTTGTTCTTGTCGACCTTCTCGGTCGCGTTGACGTCGTCGAGGTCCTTCTTGATCTGGTCAAGAGCCGGTTCGACCTTGAGCGTCGCACGACAGGCGAGAGCCGTTCCACCGAGGACACCCACCAAACCCCCCACGAAGAGGATGCTGGGTGAGTTCTTCTGGAGGATCAGTTGTCGCCTACCAACGGCACGCGTCAGACTGGCGGGTAGAAGCTTCATTGATGTTTCTCCTTGTTACGAGTTGAGTAGTTCGGCCGGAGGAAGATCGAGTAGATATCCCTCTCGTACCGGGTGGATGTCTGCGGATCCGAGTGCAGTCCATCCGTAGTTGATGTCCGTGAACTGAGACGGCCACCCGAGCAGGTCCTTGAGGTCCTGAACTGATGCCGACTCGTACTGATCGATGACCGTCTTGAGCATGTCAAGGACAGCTTCAGCGTCTGCTTTCGAGGAAATGATGATCTCGTCGATTTGCATGTTGTTGCGACGCCGTGGGCTCTGCCGTTCAGACAACGCTTGGTTGCGGCTTGCGAACGGACCCTGATATGCCCCCGCTCGTGAGACGGGTGTGCTGTACGTGGCACGGCTCGGACCGCTACCGTACGTACGCCTCGACGGCGGGATCTTGTCTCCGTAGATCGCACGCTCGATGAACTTGGTGGTTGTGTCGACCACAAGATTCCGGAGCGCAGGAAAGAGAACGTCGTCCGTGATATACCGCACCGCAGAGCGGGCCTCATCACCGAAGAAGAGGTTCTTGGCCTTGTAGGCCAGCCCCTTCGGTCGGACCTCCACTTCGCCAGTGGTGATCTTCTCGAGAGGCTTCTTGTCCTTCTTGGTCTTCTTGTCCGGCTCTTTTGCCGGGCCGAGACCTTGTGCGTTGCTCGGAAGCTCGTCCACTTACGCCCCCTGAGTCGGAGGCGTGTAGAGCGGCGGAGGCGGCGGACCGGGCTGTGCCTGAGGAGGCAACGTGTACCCGGGTTGGGGCACGGGCGGGATGCTCTGAGTCACCTGAGCGACACCAGCCCCCCACTGCGTCGTGGGCACTTCTCCCGCTTGGACCTTGGCTGCGTGAGCCATGAGATCGTCGGTGGTCATGCCCTGCTCGGCAAGGATGCCCGTGACGGTTGCCTCGAGATCCTGCGGGATGACGCCATTGAGGAACTCGGCCAGCTTCGTGCCGTTGAACGCCAGCTCCATGAAGAGCTTCTCGTAGGCGATCGACTGCTCGAACAGCTTCGAGGCCTCGGGCGTTTTGACGAAGGAGTCGCTTTCTGCGCTCCGAACGCCATACGCACCCAGCACGAACTTCTTGACGAAGTTCAGGATCTCCTGGACGTTGCCGCCGCCCATGACACGCTCGAGTTCCTGCTTGAGGCCGTGCTCGTACTCAGCCTCCATGTCGAACAGGTCGGTCTTCGAGTAGTGGAAGAAGTAGTCCTTCGTCACCTCCACTCCGTCGAAGTTCTTGAATGTGATTGACTTCTTGATCATTGATGGTCCTTGTGTTTGATCGAATATGGCGAAACCTAAAGCCCCTGTTTAGGGGCCGTAGGCTTGAGGGATCACGCCTCGGTGGCGGTGACCTCGATGGGTGCGTTGGGATCTCGGTCGACGACGAACTTGGTGTAGCCCTTCTGCACGAGAGCGGTGGCGATGATTCCTGCGATGGACGCAAGAACCTGGCCAGCGATCAGGTGCTTCATGGGGGGTGCCGTGTTGGTCGGGACGGTGGTCTCTTCGGACTCATTCATGGTGTGTCTCCTTGATTGGTGGTTTCCTCATTACAGGACGTGAATATCCTGCGAGGCTATACCGGTTTGACGTAGTTGTAGTTGAAGGCGATGCACGGTTTGCCGTCTTCCGACAGACAAGTCGTGAACTGCAATTCCATCATCTTCATGGAATCCCACCCGAGGTCGTTACCCGCAGATGTGGATCCGAGACCGATCATGTCGTACCACGTATTGAGTGTGACGTGATAGCAGTCGTTGATCTCGTGGTTGAGATCGTTCACGGCCTTGCGAAGGGTCTCCATGTCGCTGTTGAAATATCGACCCGTGTACAACTCGCAGCACATCGACTTACCGTCGGGGATGACGATCAGCTGGCTTCCTGCGGTTGCGGTGACCCGATCCTGAGCGACCTCGTCTCGGATCTTCTCATCCTTGCGAGGACCGAGTTGCTCAACGACCTTGGCCTTGTACTCCTCGAATGCACGTTCCGTGATGGAATATGCCGACACTGCCGCAGCAGCTTGATTCGCACCCTTCTTGTGCGAGCCGATGATTGCAGCGACGGTCAACGCACCCGCTATTCCTGCCGGAATATAGAGCGTGCCGACCATCTTGAATCGTTCGGAGAAGGAGTAGGGCAGCTGCTCTCGCTCTTCCTCGATCTCCTTACGCATGATCATCTCCGCAGCCGTCCAGGACGCTTTGCCTGTCAGATATGCGGTACCGATCGTGCCCAGAACGCCGCCTGACGTCAGGATCTGCGTTTCACGGCCATGCACAAGGTTGCGCATTCTTGCGATGATGTCGTTCATCGACGATTCCTCCGACGGCTCTCACGGACGTAGATGCGGATCAGCCAGAGGCCGCCCGTGACGCAGAACATGACTGCATCGAACAGGAAGCCAGTGATCCCGTACTTCTGAGGGTTCTTGCTCATCGGGACTTCTTGGTCTCGACGACGCCCTGGGCGTGCCCGGCGAGGTACATCGCACTCAGCACACCGGCCTTGAAGCTCGTCTTTGCGACAAACTTAAGCACCTTGACGGTCTTTCGATTCATGGTTCTCTCCTTGGTTTGCTATTGATTGGTGTGGGCAGAAAAAAAGTGAGAAGTCGGATAGCTGACTAGCAGCGGCCTAATGGCTCAATCGTTCTTCTCATTACAGGACATGTTTTTCCTGCGAGGGGCAAAAGCATACTCCTTGGTGGGGAATATGCCTTCTTGAGTTGTTACTTCCGGTGGTTGACTCTGTAGTCGACTTGCTTTGCGTAGGCTCGACGACCCTGTGCAGCGCTCATGCTATCGATCAGCTTTGCCACGCCAGCGGCGGACATGCCAATCACAGCAATCACGGTCAGAGGGTCTTCTTCGAACTTTCGCTTGAGCGTGTCAAGGTTCAGCTTCATTGGGTTCCTTTCGTAGGTTCTCTCACTATAAGCCGTGAAGCTTCTGCGAGGGGCAAAATGAGAAGCTAGGGTTCACAGTCCAGCGATAACTGCGATTTAGCGATTCAGCTCTCGCACCAGACGGGCAGGTCTTTCACCTCGCACAGGTCGTGTCTCGTCTTCTTCTCGTTACAGGACGTGAATATCCTGCGAGGGCAAACCTAAACTACACGGTTGTGTAGCGTAGGCTTTCGGTTACCCGAAGTAGAACTGGCGTGAGGTCTTCTTCAACTCTCCGGCTTGCACCATTGCCCACATCTCATCGTGGTCGATGACGCGGTTCTCCTTTCCGGGCTCAACAACCAGGTAGAGGCTTTTAAGGCCTCCCCAGGTGGTGTGCTGCGGTTGGGGGTAAACGCCGTCGTTCCACGCCATGACGATGTCTGCGTTGGTGGGTCGAATGCTAATGACGAACTTCATGTTTGTCCTTTCGTAGGGTTCTCTCACTACAGGACGAGAATATACCGCGAGGCGAAACCTAAAGTCCGTGTTGGACTCTAGGCTTGTGAGTTGTCACAGCTTGGGGGATTTTGCTTCTTCGATCTTGATCTGGCGGAACGTGTCGATCACGATGAAGGCCGTCGCCGCAACCGCGACATACCGGAACATCTGGTCGTAGTTCCTCTTGCTCGGGGCAACAGTGGCTTCGGCCGTGATGGTCTCAGTGGGTTCGGGGGCGGACTTGGTCTTCTTCGGGAAGGTCAGGTTCAGTCGGATCTCACGGGGGTTCAACATTGGTCTCTCCTTGTAGTGGGTTCTCTCATTACACTCCGTGTAAATCCTGCGACCTTCTACCAAAATATCCCCCCGGGAATTTTCGCCGGGCAAAAACGAGAGTACGTGTCGAAGCAGCGAAAAGCATTAGGCCATGTAGATGGTGGTCTACACAGCCCAATGCTCTTCACTCACTTCTGGTTCGTGTCAGTCTCAAGACTTCTTCAGGAAGCTCAAGCCTTTCGGGTTCATGACGTGGTTCTGTTCGTAGGCAACGATGGCCAGGACTCCGATGATGTTCGCGGCCGCGGTGACGATCGTGTCACGGCTCACTCGCTTGGGACGTGTATTCGTCCTCAGTTCGGTGAGTCGTTCCAGTTCGGTCAGCACAGCTTTGTACTCATCGGTGCCCGTGGGCGTCTCTGCCAGATCGTCCAGAAGCTTCATCACGAGCGCGTCAGTGGCTTTTTGCTCGGGTGTCTTCAGTCTTTCGATCATTCAGGGATCCTTTCGGTGGGTTCTCATTACAGGACGTGATTATCCTGCGTCTTCGCTGAGATCCTTCACCTTGAGGACGAGCTTGTCCATGCTCGGAATCGCCCGAATATCGACCGACGGTTCGAACGAGTAGTACTTCTTGCCCAGCTCGTTCTGCGTGACGACGAGTTCACCATCGTTGCTCTCGTCGCTTCGGTCGTACGAACGCTTGGACAGCTTCAGCAGCGTGCCCAGCAGTGTCGCGACGATGGCCAGAGAACCGACCACCTTCGGAACGCCAGGCCACTCCCAGAGCTCCCCCAGGCTGAAGTACGCGGCAGACGTCGCCGGGATGACGATCTGCACGAGCGCCTTGATGACGTCGTACGCCTTGCTGCTCAGAAGAGCCAGCTTCTGCTGCACGGTCTCGTACTCATCGAGTTCCATGACGCTTGCGTCGAGTTCGGGCGGTTTCGGTGTGTTTGACATGCTCTCTCCTTCTGCGCTGTGACGCAGCTCTTGTTCGATTGGTAACTCAAGTACAGATTGCATGATCCTATCGAGAACCCCGTTACCACCGAGCTCACGATATGGGATGTAGATGTACTTTTGAAGGCTCTGCAACTCGTCTCGGGTGATGTACCCCTGCTCGATATAGCGGAACCCAAGCTGTTCGCCTTGGATACAGGCAAGACCCATGATGAGTCGTGTCGTTGCGCTCTCTTTTGTGTTTCGAGAGGCGAGGTAAGCCCAGAACCCTGAGCTCGCTGCGAAGGTGAATATCCCTGTTACGAGAATTGCCACTAGATCGCTATGCAACTGAGATTCCCTTCTATTCGATGGGCGCCAGGGTTGGGTACCCGATTACACCCGACTTGTCAAAGGTCCAGACGAACTCCGCAACGCGTCGCTTGGCTTTGACCCCAAAGTCCGCGGTAATGCCGACAATATCGCCGATGGAGTAGTCTTTCCCAAACCGATGGGCAACGTTTGCTGCTACTTGAGCCTGTGTAAGCTCCACAAGCTTGTATTCAGCAAACGCTTGCTGTGCCCTTGCCTTGAACTGCTGTGCATACGCGGCGGGATCAGTGTCGTCCTCGATGTCTGCAGCGTCCACGTAAAGCCAGCGGCGGTCAAGACCGGTTGCTGGAATCGCGTCCGTGAAGAACGAGTATCCGTTGTACTTACCGCAGATGAACGCCGCGTTCTTGAGCTTCCTTTTGGAGATGAAATATGACGCCTCGTCAAGGTCATCAAGCTGGGTCGAGAAGTTCACCTTGTCGGAGACGTCCTTACCCTGAAATATGACGATGTCGATTGTCTCGCGGTTTCCGAACGGTCGCCGCGACTTCATCCCACAGGTGCTGATTGCCAGTAGTTCCTGAACGCGCTCGTACAACTGACCGCGCTCGATTACTCGTGACAACTGCTCAGCCTCAGCTCCAGGAACCTCAACCACACAGTTCAAATATGGGACCGCATCCCCCGGGTAGAAGCTCGTCGTAGGACCGCTGATGTGGCGATCGATCAACGTGGCTGCTTGATTCCAGGAGTTCCCCGCAGCCAGCGTATATGAGTTGACCTGATCGGTCGTCTCAGTCAGCCGGTGGCGTTGTCCGGTCACATCTGGAGCCGCGACGCGTCCTTCGAGGATCGTATCGAAGCTGCTTCCAGTGATTGCGAGCGTGGGTGCTTTGCCCTTTTTCTTGACAATCTCGTAGTCCAAAACCTCCATCAGCTCGAGAGTCTCGAAGTGGGAGATATAGGTACCAAGAGGCAGTTGCTTCATCATGCCGATGTCGTTGGTCGTCATCTTGAATTCGCCGTGCTGGAAATACCTTTCGGTCCATACCAGTTCGTCGTACCCATTGATGATTCGACCCTTCGACCCGGTCTTGTCGAGTGCAAATACGTCCATCAAACCCCCCAGAACTTCGGACTGTAAGCAAGCGATGTGATGCTGTACAGCCCAGTCGGAGCTGAGATCTGGTAGTAGTTCACTCCAGGAAATAGCACAGGCCACAGAGAGTCAGTAGCGACCCTGTCTCCCAGTGAGATGTTCTCGTATGTGCCGAGTCCCGGGTTGAAGCGGGTGACGTACACTTCGAGACTGCCTGGCTGAGTGTTGAGATATAGAACGTCACCGACGAGGAAGTTGTAGATGATGTTGAAGTACCAATCACCATCAATCGCGTCAGTGAAGCCCCACGAACTCAACGGGTGTGTGATATCGACGACCATCTGGAAGCCTGTTGGAGCCGTACCCGTCGTATCGTCGATCGTGAGAAGCCCTTCGCCGCTGACACTCGGAGATGTCGCAGCCACTTCAGAACCCGTGAACAGAGGATATGGACACGTCACAGTCAGCTGAATCTCGGGTTGAGCCGTAAAGCTTGATGACTCAACCTTTGAAATGAAACCCTCAGCAGTCGCCTTGACGACGGCGTCTTCCATCAGATCGAAGTTGATCTGCGGCTTTCTTCCTGCCGAAATGGCCCGATACACCCGATCTCTCAGGTTTTGGAACGATTCGCCACTGCCAACATCAGGGTTGAGCCCGATGCGCATGACGATGGACCTGGGCTCCAGGCTCATTGTGTAGAACCTGGAACCCGAGTTGAGTCCATTGCCGTACGTCACCGGAGATATGTCATCGGCATCGAGGCCGGTGGCAGCTCTGAGTCGGTACTTTTGAGGAGTGCCAGTGCCGAACAGGTTCAGAGTGAGAATCTCACCCAGTTTATCCGACCGAAGTCGGAGTCTGTTTACGCTCACGGCACCCCCAATTCTTCCTTGGCCATCGCGATGAGACCCTTGGTCCCTCGGTATACGTCGCCCGTAGACAACGCTTCGGGAGAGTAGTTGTTCTGTTCAAACTTGATCTCCCTTGGCCCGTCGTAGGTATCTGTCTTGTCAGAAGCGGTTTCGGCCTGAGCCGTGGTCGCTGCAGACAGTGCAGACGCCTGTGAATATGACACGGTCGGGGCAAGATCACCGATCTTGAGCATCGACCCGAGAGCCTTTGCATCCCGTTCCACACTCGACAAGTCGAGCACCGGAGTGATGGTCGGACGGAATTCCGCCATACCGTCCATAGACCGAGCGACTTTGTCGAACGACTTCCTCATCGCTGAGGTCACAGTCGAGCCGAAATATGTCGCGCTTTCCACAGCATCGCTTGTTCCGCTGTTCATACCGATGACAAAACCATCCACGATATGACCCGTCATCCCGATCATCAGACGAGACGGCGAGTTGATACCGAAGAAGTCCTTGATACCGTTGTATGCAGCCTTGAACGGTGCAAGTGCGGCATCCTTAAGAGCGCCAGCAGCGTCCTTAAGCGTACCCTTGAACGCGTCCATGATTGCGTTGGCAACCCTCTTACCTGCGGCTTCCAGCTTGGGGTAGTTCTCTTCCACGCTGTCTGCGATGCCGTTCAAGAGGTCGATGATGAAGTCCCAACCCGCTTGGATCAACCGAAGCGAGTTCGACCCCAAGGCCTCGACGAAATCGATGGCAACGTCGGTCGCCGTAGTGACGATCCGATTTGATTCCTTACCGATTCCCTCGATGATCTTGATGATGAAGTCACCACCCGCGGTGATAACTCGGCCAAGGTTGTCTCCAACCGTATCGATGAAACTGGTCACAACGTCCGTAGCCGCAGTAACCACCTCAGCGATGTTGTCAGATATACCCTTCAAGAGCGTCGTGAGAAGCTCTGTGCCCGCTTCGATGATGAGCGGAAGCTGAGTGTCCAACGCAGTCAGGAACTCGACGATGATCTCACCGATCAAGGTGGTCACATCGGCAATATGGTCCCTGATACCAGTCAAGAGCTGCACAAGCAGATCCCAACCGGCTTGGATGATCTCGGGAGCGTGTTCCGCCAAGAGCTTGATGATCTCTGTGATGAGAGTACCAACGAACTCAGCGATCTTCGGAATGAGTGTGATCAGTCCATCGAGTAGCGCTCCTAGAAGTGCGACAATCGACTCGATCAGCGCCGGAGCCTGTTCGAGAATCGACGTAACCGCGTTGATGATCCCTGTAGCCAACGCTTCCAGCGCGGCAGGAATACGTTCGATGACAGCGTCCAAGACGCCCATGAACACTTCCAGACCGGCTGCTCCTGCCTCGCCAAATATCTTGAACGCCGTAGCGACCAGGATAGCAGCAACACCGAAGAGTGCGAAAGCCGCAGACACGGCAAGCAATGCGATACCAAGCGCAAGAAGCGCAGGCACAACAGGGCTAAGTACGGCACCGATGATGCCGAATGCTGCGAGTACCACAACGATGGCCAACAGGCCCTTACCGAGTTCTCCCCAGCTGAGCTTCCCCAGCGTTTCGAGAACCCCGGCCATCACGTACATTGACGCGGACACCACCAATATCGCAGCAGCACCAGCAAGGGCACCTGTCATCGCGTTTGCACCCACAGCCATCACAATCATTGCGCCCGAGATCCCGATAAGACCCTTTACGAGGTCTCCCCAGGACAAGCCTGCGAGATTTTCGATGGCTTTGGCCATGATCAGTAGTGATGCGCCGATGATTGCAAGACCAACGCCAGTATCAACCATGAGGCCGACTGGCATTGACCGAACAGCAAGAGTGATTACTAGCATCACTCCAGCCACACCAAGCAACCCCTTAGCCAGCTCGCCAAGGTCCATTGACGCAAATTGTTTGACGGCGTATGCCATGATGATCAAAGCCCCGGAGATTGCAATGACTCCAAGGCCTGCGCCGATCATGCCGTCTTTCGGCATCAACTTCATAGCACGAGATATGGCAAAGAGACCCGCGGCTGCGCCGAGAAGACCCTTACCCATCTCCGACCAATCCATTTCGGCGAACGATTTCACCGCGACAGCGAGGACGTTCAAAGCGACAGCGATAGCAATCATGCCAAGGCCTGCGCTGATCATCCCACCCGAGAGCCCCGAAAGAGGCCCTGCCGCGGCGACGATGATACCCATGAGAGCCGCCACACCAACGAGTCCCTTGGCAAGCTCACCCCAATCCAAGGTGGAGAGAACCTTGACGGCCAGGGAGAGCCCCAGCACGGCAGTGGTGAGCAATATCATCGATGCTGCCAAGATCGGGAGCTTCAAGCCTGTGTTCAGCTTGGTAAGCAGAGCCATGGTGGCAACCAACTGGCCGAAGCCAATCGCGAGTGCTGTCATAGCCTTGGTGAGTGCTCCCGAATCAATGAGCGAAAGTGCAACAACGGAGACCGTCAGAAGTGCAACGGCCTTGGCGATGTTGAAGAGTGTCTTCGACTGGATGTTTGCCTGAAGTGCTCCGAGACCCTCGTTGAGAGCGTCAAGAGAACTACGAATACCGGACAGAAGTCCTCCACCCAGGTCGATCTTGATGCCGCCATCGACGAACTTCTTGAGGAGAAGCAGAAGTCCACCGAGAAGACCGACGTTTACACCGTCGAGAATCCCATCGAAACTTCCAGGACCCATCTCGTCGCCAATGTTCTTCCAAATATTGCCAAGTTCGTCCTTGACAGTACCGGCGAAGTCCTTGATTGCAGAGCCAACGTTGCGTGCTGCTTCGGTGAATCGATCCCAAGCCGCAGCAAGGAAATCGCTCACACCGGAGAGCCACGCAAAGCGTTCTCCAACTCGATCGACAGCGTCAGTTACCTGCTTCGAAGCACCGAAGTCGATGCCGGAGAAGAAGGATACGAGCTTCTCTTTGAGATTCCCAAGTACGTCAGCGATCTTCTGGACCGCCTCGCTGTTCTTGATCGTGTCAAAGAAGTCTCGGATGCTGTTTCGAACGTCGTCGAAGAACTTAGCGATTCCGCCACCCTCAACGAGAGCCTTGTTCAGAGCGGTGACGCGGTCACCCAGCGACGCAAGAGTCGTAAGACCCCCGGAGGCTGCTCCACCCAAGCCACTGAAGAGGCCGAGGATTGTCTTGGTGAACTCCTTGAGGATTGTCCACCCGATTTCAATTCCGGCGAAGAACCCCTTGAACACAGACGTCAGCTTGGCGACAGTTCCGTCTCCCAATTTGACACTTTCGAGGAAGTCTCGAATGCTGACGGTGATGTCGTACAAACGCTGAGCCGTCATCGGAGGGAAGATCTCTCGGAAGGCGTCCTTGACCGGCTTGATTGCCGTCTCCAGAGCAGCGATTCCTCGCATCAGCCCTTGAACGAGGACATCTCGACCGCCGAGCTCTTTCCATCCGTTGAGAAGTTCGTTACGAGCATCGGTGCTTGAGGCAGCGACCCCGTTGATGTAGCTGGACAACCCCGAGAAGAGGTTGGTGGCGTCGTCGAATCCACCGAGGATGGTCTCGAAGCTCTGCGCCCAACCCGAACCGACCGACTCCTTGAGGGTGCCGATGAGCTGGGTCCAGGTGCGGACCTTGGTGGCAGCCTCTTCGGCCGTCTTCTGCTGCTGGGTGAACGACTTGATTTGCTCTTCGGAGAGGCCGATAGAGCGAAGCTGCTCCGGGTTGACCTCTTCGGACATGATCTTGAGGTACTTGCCCATGACGTCGGCACTGAGCCACTTGTTCTCGAGGGATCCCTCGAAGTTCTTTGCGGCTTCGGCCGCGGAGGTGCCGGTTCCTTCGAACTCACCCATGGCATCGGCGAGGGCGATGATCGCGTCCTTCATGTTGGAGTTGCCCATGCCAGCGTTGGTGAGGGACTTCCAGTCCATGAGGCGAACTGTACCGGTCGACAGAGCCTGTGACAGCTGGTATTGAGCTCGAGCGGTGTTCTCCGCGTTGGCGCCTGAAGCGGCGGCCGCGTTCGAGAAGCCCTTGATCATCGCAGTCGCATCTTCGACCTTGATGCCTGCGTTGGTGAAGAGGCCGACCGTCTTGGTCATCTCTCCGAAGCTGTAGATCGTCTTGTCCGCGTAGTTGTTCAGCTCGTTGAGAGCGTCGGTGACCTGAGGAAGAGTGGTGCCGAACTTCTGGGTGTTGGCCAGGATCGTCTGAATTGCGCCGATCTTGGTCTCGTACTCGCTGAAGCCGTCCTTGACTTGGTCAAGGGTCAGCGACTTACCCATCTGGATGCCCGCGTCAACTGCGCGGTTCGTGATGTTCGACAGAACGGTGATTGCCACCGCAGACATCGCCAGGAATCGGGCAGACACGTTCTCCACCGCGGCACTTACCGGGGAGAGATCCAGCTTCTTAGCAGCGTCTTGGACATCGGTCATGCCCTTAGTGCCACCAGTAAGACTGAGCGCCTGCCGAAGTTTGTCCAGCGTGCTCATGGTGGTTGCCGCGCCCGTTTCGAAGGCAGCATTGTCGAACTTCATCGATACTACGCGGTTGTCAACACCACTCATTTGGTCACCTCCCTCCAGAGATCTGCGATCACGTTCTCGAATATGGGGGCCATGGCCGGATTGACATAGTCAACGCCAGGCACGTAGCCTCCAGTTCCGGTTCCGTGACCGTACTGGATGATAACCGCGACCACTACGCCGTCGTTTACATTGGTGTTGACCCAGTCAAGGGTCCATCCACCACGTACCTTTTTGACTTTGTAGGCCCACGAATTTGCCGTCTTTCCCGTGCCAACCGGTGTGGCTGAGGCCAGTGCATTGACCCCAGCCTGTCCGACTGATTCGAGTAGTCCGCGAATGTCCTGCTTTGTCAGGCGACGAAGCCAGCCCTCTGTGTCGTTTCCAGATGAACTGGTTGAAGCAGATATCATCGCAGACCTTTCTGTTGAACTACGAAACGTTCGATGGAGCTTCGAGATCGATCAAACCGCCCGGGTTTGATGTACCAAAGTCGGCGTTGTATAGCGACAGATACGGCGAGGATTCATGCGCCGCTGCAAGATACTTACCGTCCTTGCTCCACCCCGTGGCACGGCATAGAGCTGGGGGAGCGTTAAAAGGGTACTTCTGCAGGGCGGGGACAATCTCATAGCCGTCGAACTGACCGACCGTAAACACCGGGGTCGGGCCCGATGCAATCGCCATATATCGGCCACATGGAGACCACGAGGTCCCGTAACAAGCCGCCGAAACAACGGGACCTGCGATGCGTGTTTGAAAGATGCCTCCCTCGAACAGATACAAGTCATTCCAGGGCGTTGCTCCTTCGTTGACTGCATGAAGCCATCGCCCGTCAGGTGACCAAGCCAGGGCTCGCACCGTCCCATTTGGTAGGACTGTCGGGTTCGCTACCTTGGTAAGCGTGGCTCCGTCGAATCGGTATACGTGAATATACGGAGATCCAGAGAAACCGACTGCCAAGAAACGCCCGTCAGGAGACCAGTCAACGGAATACCCCGAGCCTGTTGGGAGATTTGCGGGATCGGCCAACTTGGTCAAAGTTGTGCCGTCGAAGCTGTAGACACTGACATAGGGCGACACCAGATGGGCTACTGCCAAGAATTTCCCGTTTGGCGACCAGGACACAGACCAACATTCTGCTGGAGGAAGCGTCGCCGGGTTCGCCAGCTTGGTCATGGTGGTCCCACCAGCGTTCACCGTCGCCACAGTGAGATATGGAGACCCCTGATGTGCAAAAGCGCAGTGGTCTGTAACGGGGTTGTATGCGATCCCTAGAACTGCTCCGGGGAAGGCAACATTGATCGGGTTGGTGTGCTTGGTGAATAGTGACCCATCAAAGCCGTACATCGCCAAATATGGGGAGTTCACATGCCCAACCAAGACTTGCTTGCTCGATGGTGCCCATTCCACCGCGTAACCGGCACCACTTGGAAGGATCGCGGGGTCGCCCACTTTTGTCCCGGCTGGGACAAAACCGTACGGGCGGGATCCTTTGACAATCCGGCCCCCAAAAGCGAAGTTCTCGACGGACCCTCGGTTCATCTTTGGGAGATTGTTGAACGCAGTGAACTGGTCGTATCTCTGACGAGGCATGGACCCACTTCCTCTCTATCTGAACGCAAGTTCGTAGGACCCATCGGCAAAGTGCGTGGGAAGAGTCTTGTATAGCTCGATGTAATACGGCGCTGTCACCGTCGCATAGATGACAAAGCGGCCGTCGGGGGACCAAGCCGCGTCATTACGTGCTCGGTTGTTTCCAACCGTGTTGGAGTAGAGCGATCCAAATACACCATTCTCGATGAAGTACGTCTTCGGGACCTCGGCGGTTCCGCTGACGAAAGTGATGTATCGTCCGTCTGGAGACCAAGCAGCACACACCCCTGCACTCACCGGTAGGGTTGATGGGTTGGCGATCTTGGTAAGGGTTCCTCCCGTAAAGCGGTACACAGTCAGGTACGGCGAGCTTACATGAGCAACCGCCAAATATCCGCCATTCGGTGACCAGTTGACGTCATAGGCGATGCCCGTAGGCAAAGTTGCCGGATTGGTGATCTTTGTGAGAGCGGCCCCATCGAAGCTGTAAACGGTCAGATACGGACTCTGTTGGTGTCCCGTTGCGAGGAAACGGCCGTCTGGAGACCACGACACAGAGAGAACATGTAGCCCCGGCAGAGTCGCGGGGTCGGTCATCTTCACAAAACCAAACCCATTGAACTCGTAAACCGTGAGATACGGCGAATTCAAATGCCCGACCGCCAGGAACTTCCCGTTCGGAGACCATGCTGCCGAATATCCAACGCCCGCTGGAAGAATTGCTGGTGACGGAATTGCTGTAAGCGTCAGCCCATCGAAGATGTACGCCGTGAAATACGGAGCATTCGAATGAGTCACGACCAGGTATCGACCGTCAGGAGACCAGGAGACTGAGTTCACGTCTGCCGGAGGAACAACCGCCGGAGGATTTACTCCGATTCCTGAGACGATAGTCAGAGCGACCCCGTCGAATCTGTAGACCGATAGGTAAGGCGAAGTACCGTGCCCAACAGCAAGGAACCGGCCATCTGGAGACCAGTCGACTGAGTTCGAGAATCCCGGGTAGTTCGCCGGGGTGTTTTGAACCTGAATCGCGGGGCCATTTGTGGCCAGCTTGATCGCAGGGAGCAGAACCCCCTGAATATAAGCGGATTCACCACTCCGACCGCGGACATTGCCCGCATTGATGACAGTCCCATCTCTTGTTGTGAGAACCAGATTGTCAGCGAGAACTTGACCGTCGACGACGGTGCTGTCCTCGATTTCCTTCATTCTCTCCGCGGTGTAGCCGGTGATGGTGCCCATAACTCTCCCTACGTAACTGGGTCAGATGACACGATGAACGTGTTTGCATCGACAACGATTGAATTTGCGTCCGTGATTGTGAACAGATCGCCGACAATCGTGAATTGGTCTGTTGGGCCGGTGGCGGTCCATGTCCCGTCGCCATGATCGATGATTATTAGACGATCGTAGCCATCTACAAAAGTCACAAGATCATCCAGCGAAGGAAGCTCGGCGTCGAGGGCGTCGGTCCCATACAACCGGGCTTCAAGTTCTTGCATGAGGTCTTCCTGAATATACCGAGAGTCGATCACAGCATGTGCGGTCGGTCGGTACCCAGTAACCGTTTCAGGTCGAGAGGTGAGGTTCCAGCCAAACGTGTCCGGAGTCACGGTGTCCGCGAGAGTGGTCCTCTGAATCCCGGTAGACACGGCCGTCAGATTGTACAGGATATGGATCTTGTAGCCCAGATCCGTACCTTCAGTGTCGCTGCCTATCAGAGTTCTGTAGCTGAGAGAAAATGACTTGGACGGTTGGTTCCCCACAAGAAGGCCGGGCTCCGGGGAGTCATAACCATCGAACTGAAGGAACTCGTCAGGGAACGTCACTGCTGCCAGTGCCGCTGCGAAGTCGGAGGTTTGCTGTTCTCCTACGTACTTCTCTCCATCGAAATATGACACCTCTTCGAGGTCGGCTCCAGAGCTCTCTACGAGGGACATCAGTCCACTCCAAGGAACTCCACTTCCATCCGGAAGATATAGCACACCTCGATCGATGCCAACGTTGTAGGCCCTAGTGCCGGGCTGGTCCCACCTCACTTTTGCCATGAACGCTCCTTACGCGAAGAATTCCAGCAATTCTTCCTGTGTTGGGAAATATGGGAACGTGGACTCCGTCCCATAGAGGTAGTCCTCAACTGCACTGAGAACAGTCGGATCGATTTTTCGAGAGTCGATGACGTAATGCGCCGACCCCAAATATCCGTCTGCTCCCCGAGGAGGAGTAGCTCGAATTGCCCAGGTGAATGTCTCCACTTGAACGGTGTCACCAAGGCTCAGACTTCCCGTAGTTGACACGACGACACGAGCATCCCACACGAGATGGATCTTGTAGTCGCCATCGGGGAGAAGAGTTTGGTATGAGAAGTCGAACTCCCGCTTGTTCTGTCCTGTCAGGTAGAACCCCGGTCGGATGTCGACAAAACCTTGAATCTCTCGGATTGCTCGGCCTAGGATCAAGTGTTCGTCGTCGAATTGCGACGGAAGCTCAACGCCAACGATCTGAGCGGTGAAGAACCCTCGAGGTTTCTCACTTTCGATCTTGACCCCGTCGAAATATGTGTCGGTGACACTCGCTTCTTCCTCAGTCTCTTGGACTGAGATGAGGCCATTCCAAGGAATGATCAGACCACTCTTAGAGCGGATCACACCCTTTTCCACACCAGACTCGTAGGTCCTTGCGGAGGGATCCGCCCATGTCATGGTGGTCATCTTGCCTCCTAACCCTTGGTACCCAGTTGTTGACGTCGAGCGTCGTTCAATGCTTTGCGATCTGCTGCCGCAGTACTCGGGTTGACCTTCTGCGGCTTGGACGACTTGACGTTGCATACACGAATCAAAGCGAAGAGACGGCTCAGATGCCAGCTCTCACACTCGAATGGAATGCTGTAGGACACCATCCAGAAGTAGATCAACTCGGCTGAGATGATCTCTCGGTTGGCCGTCGCGACTGTCTTCATCTCTCGGAACGTTGTTGCTGATTGAGTCTGATTGATGTACTCAGTGATGACCTCAACGTTGGCATCCGAAAGTTTGCTCAGAAAATCCTCCGGGGGGTTTTCGTCCAGGAGCATTGACTCCACGTACCCGAGAGTTTCTTCGTGAGTCTTGTTGATTGGACCCAAGAAAGGGCGTCCATACTTTGACTCCCATTTTGACAGTGAAACCAGAGAATGCTCAAGACGGACTACTTCTCCACCAACTCGGACAAACCGGCTGGATTCTTCGTCGTAGAACTCTCGTTCGCCAACTTTGATTGTGAGCATTCTCTGGTCTCCTTGTCTAATAGATTCGATACCGAACGATCACAATGCCGGAGCCGCCTGCGCCAGCATTTGACCCACCAGCACCACCCCAGGTTCCACCGCCGCCACCGCCGGTATTGGCCCCACCGTTGTCTGCATTTGCTTTTCCAGAACGAGCGCCTGCACCTCCGCCACCCGATCCGCCAACGTTGGTTGCTGTGGCATCGGTATAGGAGTTTCCGCCGCCTCCGCCACCACCATACGTGGCTAGGCCATTCCAGCTGAGTCCAGCGCCTCCAGCCCCACCCTGGGGACCACCGTTACCACCTACTCCACCGGCACCGCCACCTCCGCCGTTGATGTAGTTGCTCGTGACCGAGGAGTTTCCGCCGTTGTTGCCTTGACCTTTGAAGCCTAACCCCCCTAGGATCGGCACTGTGGTTGGGGTTCCTCCGGCGCCGCCACCCGATCCGCCTGCCTTAGGAGCAACGGTGTTGTAGTAGCCGCCTCCGCCTCCGCCGTAGGCCTTAAGGCGGGTGATGTTTGTCCCGACGATAGATGAATCTCCGCCGTTGTTGCTTCCAGAAGTAGCAGCGCCACCAGCGCCGACCGTCACAGTGTATGACCCAACCGCCGGAACGAAGCCAACGTCGAGTAAGACTCCGCCACCACCTCCTCCGCCGCCAGCGCCACCCGTTCCGCCACCCGATCCGCCGCCACCAACAAGCAAGCATTCCAGGAATACCGGCTCGCCAACACTTGCCACGACGAGGGACCCCGAAGAGGTGAATGTGTGGTACTTGTACTTTCCATTCACACCCTCGATGCCGCCTGAAAGAACGAGACTTGACCTGCGAGAAAGTCGACCGGGTTGACGAAGACGACCATACTCGGGCATTAGGGCGTAATCCTATGAACGTGACCGATCAATTCGATCTTGTTTGCAGTTCCAGCAGAGTATGCATTGACCACAAGGCTGTTCCTAAGAAGCCAGCCCGGAGCAACCAGAGTCTCGATGTTCGGATCCAACGGAAATGAACGAAGTCGAGACGTGTTTCCCCATTGAAGCACCAGCGTTCGAAGCACCGTGTCGGTATTCGTCGCCCACAACCAGATCTCATCGAGGTTTGTAGTGCCACTGACCGCGGTATGAATGACTGTGCCGGTTGACGCTGTTGCGGCAACGACAACTGGTTGGCCATCCGACGACGCAGAAAGCAGTCTCTTTTCAACAGTCGTCATGAGAACACCTGCCCGTGAAGAACAAGGTCGTAGTCCTTCGGAAGGGCACCGACGAGGCCTGCCGCGGTGCCCGCGGTTTCCTTACCAGAAGCAAGAGTTGCGACATAGTCGATGTCAACTTCACGCAGCGTCTTGATTTCGGCCCCCACGCGCGTAGCAAGGGCTTGGATTTGCGTCGCGAGGCTCATCAGGCGAGCGCCGTTTCGAACGTCGTGACGAAGTTGGTCGAGGTGTCGCCGACGTCCGCGATGAACGAGGCCACGGTTGCCGCGAAGCTTGCGTCATCCCCGAGAGCTGCCGCGATCTCGTTGAGGGTGTCGAGTGTTCCTGGCGCGCCACCGACGACAGCGGCGATTGCTGCATCGAACGCCTGCTTGACTCCCTCGGGAGTGACGGCACGAGTTGTGTCCGTACCTGCGGTCACCTCTGCAAGGGTTGCAAGCTCGACAAGACCTTTGGTGGTGGTCGATGCGTCAACCTTGACCAGATCGATCTCTTGTTTCACACCCTGAGGAGTAACTGCACGAGCAGTGTCCGTCCCCGTGGTAACCTCGGCAAGAGTTGCGATCTCGATGATGCCCTTGGTGGTGGTTGACGCGTCGGCCGGAGAACCGGCATTGCCTGCCTTGGTCTCGTTGATGGCCGCGACAAGCGACGACTTGTCCGTGGTTGTGAGCGCGGAAATATCCGCAGTGCCAGAGCCGCCGATGAGCGTGCGGATGGCCTTGAATTCGGTGCCGACACGAGTGAGAGCGTTGGCGATGTTTGTTGCGAGGGTCATCAGAAAAGTCCATTCTCGAAGAGGAGTGTCAACGAAACCATGTCGTCGTACACGGGATGGGGTGCGGAAGAATTGCGATGCTCCGTGATGAGAGCAACAGACGCGGAAAGATCGGCATCACCAACGATCACGTTGACCGGATCTTCTGCTGGTGGGTCAGATATGACCACAGTGATGACTTCTACATCACTCATGCGGACACCTCCTCCGCAGTGACCACTGAGGATCGCTTGACTTTGCCAAAGGAGACCACATATGCACGAGCATCCGTGGTTCCTGTGTCTGACATGATGATGTCATAGGCGCCAGAGTCGGTTACTTCACGAGTCTTGGCGCCTGTCATTCGAAGGGCGAGCGATACGACGTTCCCGATCATGGTGACCGTGATGCTGTCGGCAATATCGGTGATGAGCGTTGACGAAACGTCCGCATCTTCCCGAATTTGTGCAAGAACTTCGAATTGCGAGGTGCTTGTCCACCAGGATCGGCCGTCCGGGAGGTTTACAACGAAATCCTTCGAGAAGGGAAGGCCCGACTTGATGGAGAAATCGACCGGAATTTGGGGCACAGGTTGCTCCTTCTGTTGGATATGGACTACCTAAAGGGCTGAGAGGTGGTTAAGCCCCCCAGCCCTCCAGATATGAGGACATCTCCTAGTAGGAGTAGGTCCAATCGCTGTCGTACGGCGTGGTCGGCGGCTTGTAGCCGGTGTTCCAAACCGCTTCGACGGTCTTCGTTTGGCCGACGGTGAGAACCACGGTACCGGTGACGGTGACCCCAGCAATCTTGTACGTGATACCCGCAACGGTCGGGATCGTGATTGTGTGGGTGCCCGAGTCGTAGGTCACGTTTGTCGGCGTGGCCACGGTGAGCGGGGTTGCCGACGCGAAGTGCGCGACGATTTCATCGGGCATCGGAAGACGCGGGTCGGTTTCCGCATCGCCGTAGAGGATCACGAGGAGCTCGGCGAGCTTGACCTCATCCACCGTGGTGGAATCGATCGTCACGATTGAGGTCGGCCGCATGTCGGTCACGGGGACCGGAACGGTTGCGATCTCGTACGAGAAGGTGATCGCCTCGGGGGACTCGTTGACCGTGGTGTAAGCCTTCTCCGTCGGAGCCGCGGTGCAGCCGTAGACGAGGTGAAGCTTGAACCCGTGGTCGTCGCCGTCGATGTCGTTGCCGAGTCGAGTGCGATATGAGAGCCCGAAGCCCTTGCGAGCCTGCTGGCCGATGGAGACGCCCGGATGCGGGGTGGCCTGACCATCGAACTGAGCGAACTCGTCCGGGTAGGTGTAGCACTCCAGCGTGGCGCCGAACTGCTCGGCCGACGTCATGTTGAGGTACTTGATGTTGTCCGCGTAGAGCGGGGTTGCCTCGGCGCCCGAAGGAGACTCGGTCACACCCGTAAGGCCGTTCCACGCAACGCCGTTGCTGTAGACACCTGCCGTCGGGATGTAGAGGACACCATGATCGATGCCAGTCTCGAATTCGCGTTCGCCGACCTGATCCCATACAAGGGTGGTCATTGGTTCGTTCCTCCTTAAAAGAACAGATTGAATACGTCGTGATTGAGGTTGTCCGCCGTGTAAAAACGATCGTGTTCACACGTTGGGAGTTGAGCGACCTTGCCCGGAATATCGCTATCCGGGTTTCGATCGATGACAGTCACCAGATACCTCTGGGTGATGTTGTACGGCTTGCCGTTTGCGTGTCGCGTATCAGCCTTTGCCCGTTCATACCGAATGCACGGGTAGTGCATGTGGTCGTTTGGCGGGGGCTGAAAATACACGTTCGGCGCCAAGGTCTCGAGAATCGCGTGAAGCTCAAGCCGTCTCGCCATGGTACACCTCCCCGAGTCTCAAGATCAGACGGGGCCTCTTTACCTCGACGTGAGTCACGGTCCAGAGTGCCCCAGCCCAGGAGATGTACCTGATGGCGTGGAAGTTCTCGTATGCGTATGCATCAGCGACGATGCTGATCATGTTGTCCGCAGCAATATTGCTGTTGGCACCAGGACCGTCTTCGGTTCTCCGAGCAGAGCGATCTACGTCTCCGTAGTACTCCTTCTCGGTGATTGCGTCGATGAATACGCCAGCGGCGGCTTCGGTCGGATGACCGTAACCTACCTTACCAGAATATCTTGCCATCAGGTACACCTCCTTAGTGGGCTATCTGGAGAAGATCAGGCGTGACGGTGGAACTCCCAGTTGTCCACCTCGCTGTTCTCGAAGTAGTAGGAGCTCGAGGACGGAGTCGCGAACACCTCGTACGTCGTACCGGGGGTGACCGTGTACGGGGAAGAACCGGTCGTGAGCGTGGTGCCCGCGGCGTTCTTGTACACGACGCCGGTGACGGTCGGGATGCTGATCTGGCCGAGCTCCTCGTCGTAGGTCGGGGCGGTGGGAACGGTGAGAACCGCGCCACCAGCGACCTTGAGAAGGACCTGAGCCGACTTCAGCTTCACGAGCGCGCCGGACATCCGACCCTCGATGAGGTACTTGTACTTGTTGTAGTCGATGTCGAAGTCGTCGAACATGTTGACCTCGCCACCGCGGTCCGCACCGATGTTGTAGTCGTGCGGGTTCACGAGGATGCCGACGATGTCGGGGTACTCCTCGAGGATCTCGACCGGGACGATCTTCGACACGCGGAGTTCCGCGGCGAGCTCTTCCAGGTTGCGGTAGAGGCGACGCCCCATGCCGTCCTTGAGAAGCAGGCCGTCGGCGATGTAGTCCTCGGACGTGAAGAAGATGGGCTGACCCGTGCCGCGGTAGAACTTGCGGTTCTTGATGACGGCCGTGATGACCTCATCGAACGTCGAGTTCGCGTCGTTGATGTTGACGTAGACGCGGTGGGTGTAGAGCTCGTGGTCGGTCGCGATGGGCCGGATGCACTGCTCGTTGATCTTGTCCTCGTGCGAGATGTCACGACCGTCGCCGACGAGAACCGCACGCGCGATTTCCTCGTCCAGCATGAGACGCATCTCGGCCTTGAGCCACACGACGACGTCGAAGTCGGTGATGTCCACGATGTCATCGCGGTCCAGCGCCTGCTTCTTGTAGATGGTGGTCGGGGTCGTGATGCGCTTCGCGACCGTGAAGAACTCTTCCTTCTTCAGGGCACCGGTGATGTAACCCTTGGCACGGGCCTCGTCGCCGGTGATGTCCGCCCACAGCGACTTGATGCGGGAGAACGGGCTCTTGCGGGTGCCGCTGAGAAGGGCGTCAACCCACTCCATCCGGCGACCGAAGAGCTCCGGCTGGTTGCTGAGCGCCTTGGCGTCGGGGAACAGGGTGCCGATGTTCTCGATGCCGTGCTGAAGACCGTACGCCTCGACGGCGGCCTTCATGGAACCGAGACGCTGAGCATTCTCGACGATGCCGTTCATGGCGTCGTGAGCGATGACGGGCTCGGACTTGGTCTTGTCGCCCTCGAAGACGTTGTGCATTTGGTTTCCTTCCTGGTGGTTCATGTTGCCGTGAGCGGCGGTGTTGGCTTCGGTCATGGCCTCGACGGCCGTACCGATGAGATAATGGACGATATCCTTCTCTTCGTCCGAGAATGCTTCGTAGATCTCCTGGATGGTGCGTTCGCCACCGTCTGCGTGCTGCAGATCGGAGTCGTCATCGCCACCGTCGGAGTTCTCGTCGGCATCGCTGTCGTTGTCGTCGTTCTCGTCGGCATCCGGATCTTGGATGTCATCCGCCGAGTGCGAGATGAAGAGGCCGGTCGTGATGACCGCGGTGTCCTCGAGCGGCGTGTCTTCGCGTCCGTCGGAATGACGGATCGACACGGGATCGATGAGCGCACCCGGATTTGCACCCGAGAGCACCAGGCTGACCTCACGAATGACGCCGTGCATGACACGCGACGACCTTTCGAGGAGGTTGTTTGCCCAGATCGACAACATGTTGATGTCGCCGTGCTGAACACCCTTCTTGGCGGCCTGAGCCTTGACGGAATCGTTGAAGAATCCGTAGGCGTAGACCCCATCTTCTCGGTTCTCGAGGATGGCGTGACCGAGGACGTTCTCCGGATCGGTGTGACCGTGCTGCCAGACGAGAGGAACTCGCGCTGCGTGCTGATCCCGGAACGCGTCCGGGAGAATGGTCCGACCATCGGAGCACTTCAGTCCGGCCTTGGTTGCGTAGCCGCTGAAATCTGCTTCCATTTTGACTTCCTTCCTTTGTCTAAAGGTTGTTCTTGATGGCGTCGTACTCCGATTGGTACTTGGTTTCGTACTTCGCCTTGACCGCTTCTTTCATGGTGTCAAAGTCCTTTTGCGCTTTCTCAATTGCACCTTGAACACCCTTAACGATTGCATCACGGTCAAGGTTTGCGGAACCTCTTGCCGATCCTTTGATGCGATCACTACCTTCGCTGAGCTTCTCCACTTCTGCGGCGGAGTCGGCAGCGACTTGCTCTCGCTCACGTTTGGAATCACCTTTGATTGCAGCAATCTCCGCACGTCTGTTCGCTGCTAATTCCGCAGCCCTCTCTTTGCTGACACCCGGTGGTACTGGGGGCAGGGAGGCAATCGCCTTCGTAGCCTTGTCAGCGATCGCTTGAAGCTTCTCGGCGCGTCTTGCCGCGATCTGGTCGCGTTGCTCCGATTCAGCAGCTTCGAGTTTGGTCATCAGCTCGGTGAGCCTGGCAGCAACGGCGGCGCGCATAGCCTCGGCACCCTTTCGGATGTTCTCAATGGCTTCGCGCTGCTTGGTTGCCGTGTCCTTGAGGGTCCGTTGCTTCTCTTCGGTGATCTGAGTCTTTGCATAGCCAAACGCTTCCTTTTGCGTATCGCTTAGCTCGCCCTCATCTCGACCTTTGAGTTTCTTGGTCCTCTCGTAGTACTCCTTGGCCTTCACCGGGTCGTAGTACTGGGATGCGTAGTGCGCTAGTGCGCTCTCATCAAGCTGCACCTTGACCACCGACGATTCGTTCGACATCAGACATGACCCCGTCAAGGGTTTCCTTCATGATGCGATCGACTTCCGTCAGGTCAGATCCTGTTTCAGCAGCAGGCTGTGGCATGTTGCTGTTGATGAGCTTGTCAGCCTTCGGATCCTCGTGAGGAGTCATTCCGATGAACCCACGCATCTCGTTCGCGGTGACGATTTCGTTTCGAGTCAGCTTGTCAGAGATCTCGGCGATCTGAGAAAGCGGAACCAGCTTGAACGGGTTTTGGATGTACATGATGCGCTTCTTCTTGCGCACACCAGCACGACCAACGAAGGCCCGCTGCATCGCTTCCACAACCGACATCAAGATGGGCTCGACAGTTCGGTTGTAGTAGTTCAGCATTGCGGCTTCGTCCGCGGTGCCATCCATGATCCCTGCCGTGATGCCCAACTCGCTGTAGAGAAGGTTCGTCAGATACTCGACCTGCTTGAGAAGGTTGTTCTCGGCGGGTCGGTTGAGCTGAGTGATCTTCTCAGTTCCATCAGTGTAGGCAATGCCGTACTGACTTCCCTTGAGTTGCATCTCGATGTCCTTACGTCGTTCTTCGGCCTGAAGCTTTCGCGCAGGAGTTTTGACGACGTATGGCAGCTGAATGATGATGTCGAGTTTTCCAGACCCAGACTGCTCGTCGACCGCGTCCAGGATGGACAGCTTTCGAATAAGCCTCTGAAGCGTGGAGTTCTGCTCGTTCATCACGGCGAACAACGGGTTGTAGACGATGGCGACGTTCCTCTTGGGAAGAACGACCTCCTGTCGAATGCCGAGAGCCTCGTTGTAGATGGCAACTCGAACGTGTTTCGGGTACCAGGTCGTGATCTCGCCGATTCGCATCGACAGGATATCGAACTCTTCTCCGAACACAGGATCGATTGTCGTGTCGACCGGAACGATTGCCACAGCACCCTTGTCAAAGAGCGACGTGACGAGGTCGAGACGAAATGCCATAGGGGCCTGATCGATGTTGGCTTCGAGGTTGAGACAAAGACTCAGCTCCGTCTCGAGATCCTTCGAATATCGACCTTTGTCATCCAACTGAACGTGTCGAATTGGAATCGAGGCCACATCCACACCGATTCGGGTGTAGACCGAGGCAATGATGGAACGCTCGTTGCTGAAGCGAAGCCTGGGTTGATCAGGCGGCCGACCCGTAGAAGACATACCGACACCGGGCGGTGCACGATAGACTTCTTCTTGCCCGAATGCGTTCCAAGCACTTTTGATTCGTGCTCTGATTGCCAACGGACACACCTCCTTCCTTGTTGCGAGTTGCGTTCGAGCCCATTAGTTCTGGGACCGCATCTCCTTGAGAATGTCTCGTGAGATCTTCTGCTCGGTCTTGATGCCACTCTTTCGAGCAACTCGTTGACCGGCCAAGGTGACACCGAGGGTCACCGGAGACAGCACGTTGAACGCGATGACCTGCGCGAGTGCCTCACCCTTACCAAGGGTGTTTGCCGCTTGGTACTTCTCCTGAAAATCTTTTGTCCGAAGCTTGTTGACGACATCTCGCTTGTACATGGCCTGAGCCGCGGCCCGCTCTTCGGGGGTCTTGGCATTTCGGTGCATGTTGATTGCGGTCCTGGCGTCCCCCGACAACTTCTGGACGGCCTGTCGCCCTTCGACTCGTTGCGCACGAGTCACCTTGGGTTTTTCGCTCCGGACGCCCCACTTCATCCCCTTCACACCGAAGTGCGCCAGGAAATCGACGTCGCTTTGCAGTGCTGTCATTCGAATGCCTCCTTGTAGGCCTTGTATGCCATCGGCGCTTGGTCGATTTTGCTTCGAGATTGAGACATAGACTCAGTTCAGAGTCGAGGTCCTTCGAATATCGACCGCGATCGTCCAACTCGACGTGTCGAATCGGGATTGAAGCCACATCAACGCCAATCCTGGTGTAGATTGACGCGATGATCGAGCGCTCGTTCGTGAAACGAAGCCGGGGCTGATCAGGCGGTCGACCTGTCGAAGAAGCCATACCAACGCCGGAAGGAGCTCGATATACCTCTTCTTGCCCGAATGCATTCCAAGCACTTTTGAGTCGTGCTCTGATTGCCAACGGATATACCTCCTTCTCTCTGGTAGAGCCATTCGCCTAGCGGCGTGCGGCCGAGTTTTCGATGACCGAGAGCCCAACTTCCAGAAGGACTCGTGTGGCCACCTCTTTCCCGTTCTTGGCTTCCTGAGATTTGGCGATGATCTCGTACTCGGCGTCGCGCTTTTCGGCCAGGATCTTGCGAGCCTCACGACTTCCGACGCTGACCTTGTCCGCCTTGTAGTCCTTCTTGGCCTGCTTGAGGTTTGCCTTCGACTGGCCGCTGTTGACGTGGTCTCGAGCAGCCTGAACCTCATCCGCGTGCTCGCTCTTGTCCTTCTTCCGGCTGGCTTTGTTGAGCTGCCGGTTCCGAACTCGAGCTTCCTTTCGGACACCCCACTTCATGCCTTTCACACCGAAGTGTGCCAGGAAATCGAGGTCTTCCGAGAGCGCATTGCTGTGCTCCAACGGCTCCGCGAGCTTGAACTCGATGACAGCGCCCGACTCGTCTCTAATGATGAGCATCTTTTGAAGATCCGAGTGGGTCACGTCGACGTCGTCCATGACGAAGTCTTTGGTGTACATGTCAATCTTCACAGACATCTTTCGACGCCCAGACGGACTGACCCCCAACTCGCTGGCAGCGCGAGCAACATGGTCATTCCAGTTCTTTTCGACCTCTTTGTAGTACTTGGTCGTTTTTGCTGACGGTTTCGTAAGGTCGACTCCTGAATACCGTGCATTGATGTACTGAACATCAGCGTTTGCTCTGACTGCAGCGGTGTTATTGACCTTGATGATAGTCTTGTAGTTCTTCTGCTTTTGAGCCCACTTGGCGTCCTTCTTCTCCATCCGCCGCTCGTTTCGGACACCCCATTTCATGCCCTTCACACCGAAGTGCGCCAGGAAATCGACGTCGCTTTGCAGTGCTGTCATTCGAATGCCTCCTTGTAGGCCTTGTATGCGACGTACGCGTCCATCAAAGCGGAGACGTTGTCGATCTTTTCTTCTTGACGCTTCTTGAGCAACTTGCGGTTGCCGTTTGTGTCCTCGAGCGTGATCGCGTTCCCCATGGCGAAGGTCATAAGAGCCTCGTCAAACAGGAGAAGTCGATCCTCGCTCAGGACTTTCAGTTCACCAAGAGGGACCGATTCGGTCTTTGCTCCCTGGATTACTTTTTGGATTCCGTAGGGGCCGTTCTCGGATTCCCAACGATCAACGAACTCTTTGGCGTTGTATGGGTCGTATCCCAGGGTACGCACATCGTATTCACACGCCATGATGTAGTCATCGAGGTCTTCGTAGACTTCCATCATCTCAAGAACGGTGCCGTCGAGAACCTGAAGGCTTCCTTCTTCACGGAACTCTTCGTACTTTTGGCGCATTGCCAGAGGAAGTTTGAAGAGAGTACGTTCCGTGATATAGCTTCGTGTCTTCATGCCATACGCCCCGTTTGCAAGGGGGAACAGGAAGGTGAAAGCACAGAAGTCGTCACCCTTTGAAAGGTCCGCACCAAGAGAACAGGGCATCCCATGGAAAGACGTTGGAGCAACGTTCTCGTGAGGTTGGGTCTCGGGGTACGTAAAGAAGTAGGTGAAGCCCTCCATAGGCAACCCGAACCGCTTGGCCAGGATGTCATTCCTGGATGCGGGAGCTTTCTCCGCTCGCTCGACGTCTCTGTGGTACACGTCGTAGGTAACGGTCTTCCCGATGTTCGGATTTGCTTTGGGCCACATCCTGGGGTCGCCAACTTCCTCGACAGAGTCGAGTTTGTAGTGCCAGATGGAGATGTGCTTGGCTTCGTACTCGCCTTTGAGGATGGAAGCTAGTTCCATTTTGATGGTATCGCCAGAACCGTTGCGGACTGTTCCCTCAGAACTGATAGCAACGATCAAGTAGTCGTCAAGTTTCGACGCACCCTGTTCAATGGCACCAACAACGTCTTCTCTGATGTCTCCAGAGAGCCACTCGTCGACGGTTGAGATCTTGGGTCGTAGACCCTGAAGTTTGTTGATGGACATCGGACGGACCTCAAGCAGAGATCCTGTCAGGAAGTTCTCAACGCCCTTCTTTGTTGAAGCGAGCTTGACTCGCATCGCCCTTGACCCGGTGGTGTTCTGCAGCGAGCCCTCTGTAAGGAACTCGAAGAGGGGGCCACGGGACCGGGTTACCGCGGTACGGATCGGGGACATCACCTCATCGGCCTGCTTCATGGTAGGAGCAGTCGTGATCTGGTGAGTCGTGGCCGTATCGACGGTGAGGAAGTAGGCCTGGAGGAGAGAAGCGTACATGGACTTGGCCGCGCCACGAGCCACGATCAGGTACTGCTTGGTAGTCAGCCTCTTTCGGACTGACTTGGTGACGAAGTGTCCTAGCCCGCCGTCTTCAGCAGGCTCCCATACGCTTCTCTCCTCGAAGTAACACCAGCCGAAGATCTCTTCACCCCACAACTTGAAGGTGTCGAGAAGGTGTAGGTCCGCTCCATCAGTGAGAGTCATCTCACATTCACAGAACGCAACCCAGCCTTCGACAGCAAGGTCGTCGTAGTAGATGTTGGGGTCGCCGATTAGCGCGTCGATCCGTTCCATCTCCAATCCGACTTGCTCATTCACTGGAATCTCACCAGCAAGAACCTTGGCTCGAAACTCACCGTAGTACTTCGGAGTTGCAGTGTTCGATAGCGCCACCACTCCTCCTTCGTTGTGTTACCTCCGCTTTGGAGATCCGGTTGGAACCGAAGCGCCGACAGTGGTGACCGATGGCTTCAAGGTATTGTCGATGATGAGCTTCCCCAGCTCGATGGCAGCTTTCCCAGCAGGGCTGGAACCGATGCTGATCAACGAACCTGCGACACCGACCGTCTTCAGAAGCTGTTCTGCTTTGGTTCGACCGCTGGTCACCTTGCCCGGATCCAGCCTGGCGTAGGTGGATTCGAGTTGAAGTCTCTCGTTGATGGTCTTGAGCTGGGCGTTGCTCAGTGAATGTGTTGGTTTGGTGCGAAGTTCGGCGACCTTTTTGTGGTCTTCCGATGACTTTGCCGCGGGTTTTGCCGCTGGAGCTGATCCAGAGGAATCCTTGCGGACACCCCACTTCATGCCCTTGACACCGAAGTGTGCCATGAAGTCGTCTTTCGACTCGAATTGCATTGGGTGCACCTCCTCGGTGTTAGATGGCACCTTGTTGGTGGAGCCAGGTCTTCATGGTTTCTGCTGGCGGCATGGCTGTCATGAAGTCGTGCTTCACCCAACCCATGTCGAAATATGCACACGCCGGTGCCCCAGCTCTCGCTTCGTACGCCGTCTTCAGATTGGTTCCGTTGTGCGCCGGGACAACAGTGTCGCCCTTTGACGCGATGTACAGCACCGGCCGAAGATTTGGCGCGACAGCGACCCAGTCAGCAATCTCGATCTGAGTGGTATCGATCGTTTGATCAGTAACCGTACCGCCGTTGTACATGCTGATGGCTGCTCGAGCGTTTCCGCCCGGAATGCCGTACAGCTGCCACGGAAGCGATGCTTTCGGAACACAAGGATCTTCGTCCCAGGTCTTTCGGAAGTTCGTTGGCGCGTCCAACACAATCGATCCTGCGATCGGAGGGTCAACCACACCAGGAAATCCGTTTGACGTAAGCGTCAGATTTGTCCCATGACTGTTGTCCGTCATGTTGCGAGTAAGCATTGCACAAAGTCCGATTGATCCGCCGGAAGAGTGACCTCCGGTGTAGATCTTTGCCGGATTGATTCCGGATTCGGACGCATGATCGACCATGTGTCGAACCGCCAGCTTTGCATCGAAGATTGCTGTAGGAAATACCGCTGGGCGGAACTGTCCGAACAACCAGGACGACACCAGTTCACCGACTCGCACACCGATACCTGCCGCGGCACACCCCATGTTCAGGATATGACGAAGCATGATGTAATAGTTGGTGTAGAAGTCGGACCAGTTACCTACCGAGTAGTAACCGACCATCACGAAAGCGACGACCGGCCACCCACCAGGAGGAGTTGGAACACCGTAGGGCGTGTAGATCTGATACTTCTGAAGAGGATCTGACCCATACGAAGTTCCATCGTAGTTGAAGAGGGTTTCGTTCCACGTTTCGGTTCTTCCGCGGAAAAGCATCGGGTTGTCCCACACCGAAGTCATGTCGAGTTCAGTGTTTGTCGATGCTTTGAAAATCTTCGGAGGTGGGATAGGTACCTCGGTGTTGTGAACCGCGTCGTACACACTCCACTCGACGGTTCGAGGTTTGGGAAGCGTGTACCCCGTAGCTCCGCCGAAAGCACTATCTCCGTCGGATGTCGAGAACGTCGCGATGTTCCTGATGCGAGTGTTCATCGTCCCAGGCCAGCCGTTCGGAAAGAACACGTTGTACTGATCAGTTCCGATGGATGGATCGCCTTCGAAGTTCCCGTACTGCCACTCTTTGGCCGCGGTGCTTGTCGGGTTTCCAGACATCGTGTGAACAAGCGTGTACACGTTTGATACCAGCTTGTAGATACGAACGGTGACCGTGGGGGCGGTCTCTTTGACGAGGAATTCGAACTTGTACTGGGCCGCGGTACCGAGCGCGTACGTTCCACCACTCAGCAACGTTCCGTTTCCATCGACAAGCCCCACCAGGTTCGACAACCCCTCGTAGAAGGGATCGAAGATAGTTGGCGGCGTGTACTTGGTCATCCGGAGGCCCCAACGCTTTGTGACTCCATCCATTACTTGGATGAAATGCTTTGGATAGCCCGCGTTTGGACCCACATACTGTCCGAAAGGGATGTACATCTCGAACGTGAACGAATATGTGGTCTTCGGAGTTCCGGTAGAACCAAGAAGCACCTCTTGTAGCTGCCAACCGATTGAGGCGGCCTTTCCGAGAAATGGGAGAAGTGCAACTTCCGGAGAAAGAGCCCCTTCTGCGCCAAAGGCGATGGCCACCTTGCTTTGAGTTACGCCGATCGTGAAGGCTACGTGCGTTGGCCAACCTTTATCACCGAGTCCAGTGGCTCCAGGCAATATCGGTTCGTCGTAGGGCAATCCGTGGAACTGGTTTCGGCTCAAAAGGGTCATATGTCTGTCGCCAATCGAGCGATGACCGTCTTGTGCGGTGTTCCGGCAGGAACGTTCTCTCCACCGATGAGAACCTTGAGCGGATTTGTCCTGTATAGGGCCAACTCGGCTTCGAGTTCGTCTTGCCGTTCGACAAGAGCGTCGATTGTGGCTTGCAGAGTGCCGAGTTGAACCGAGAGGGTGTAGAACGCGCCATCTTCCGGCGTGATGACGTCCGGCCAGGGCGTCCCATCGGGATTGAACAGCGCGATCTTCTGGATCGGAATACCACTACCCATCAATTCCGGAAGAGTAGTGACCACTGCGGTTAGAGCTTGTGATTCAGCCACAGATCACCTTCTTTCTAGACGATGGGGACGAGGTTGACGAGTCGAACCTCGGTTTCGAGGATCTGGGCTTTGGCTGCTTCGACCAAATAACCCGTTGCTGGAGGATCGAACACGAGACGAACTTTCTGATGCACGTACGTCTTGACCATGTTCAGTCGCTTGTCGGTTCCGAGAAACTCGGTCCAGTCAGATGTCTTGTCTTCGATCTGGAATCCTTCAGGCGGACCGATGCCCAGCTGCTGAAGGACCGAGAAGGTCGAGTTGATGTGCATGAGCACGTCTTCGTCGAAGGACTTGTCGTCGGGAGAAATGCCAAGAGACTTCTTGACGCTCTTGAGGATGCTGTCTTCCATGATCCCTTGGCCTTTCTACCAGAGTTTTGTGTCGCCAGGTCTACGCGGAACGAACACTCTTGGTAGAGATGCTGCATTCCCGTAGTGAATGGCGTTGTGTGTTGAGATTGTCGTCGTAATAAGGAACTCAGGATCAAGGATCCAGTCCTCACCATGCACGATGTCGTCGCTTGTCATCGGCTCCATGTGGTGAATAAGCAACTCACCATAGATCTCGCGGCCGGGGATGCCTAGATCACAGCCCTCATCTCTGAGAATAACCGTGTTCCGAACCTGTTCCCATTCACGAGACCTATAGAACGTCTGATTGATGTGCCGAGCATGCCCGAACGTCTCTTGTCCCACGCCACCGTTCAAGGATAAGTACTCGAACCGATCCTCAAAGGTGTGGAGCATGCGTAGATCTCGGTAACACCTAAACATCGTCAGGCCCTGGACCTTGTCCAGAGTAACGACGCATAGCAGCCAGAGCAGACTTGTACAGAGTTTCGACGTTTGCTGCCGAATCGATCTGTGCCACCTTGGCTTTGAGCACTGCAATCTCTTGCAGAAGTTTGTCTCGTTCCATTGACTCACGGATTGACCCGAGCTTCAAGAAATGAGTGAGAACTTGTGACGACGCAGTGCCGTCGAGCATCTGCTGTTCGACAACATCCACGGCAAGAGCGATGAGTTGACTCTCGCGCCCTTCAGGAGTAGTGGCCGGACGACGAGTGCGCTTTTTCGCAGTTCGCTGAACAGCCATCTAACCTCCTTTTGGATGTTGTCGAACGCAGCAGCTAGTTGTTGTCCGCGGCGAATTTGCGGATGAACCCGATGATCGGGTAGAAGTTCGCCCCGGGGCAGGCCGTCGACTTGCTGTCGCGGTGGCCCATGAGCTTGATCTTGCTGAGATCCCCCGCCAGCTGACCGCCTGCACGCATCAGGTTGATGGTACGAGCCGCAGCAACGAGCTGAGCCAGCGTCGGCTGCTGGATGTCGTAGTTGCCGATCAGACAGATGCCTTTGGACGACGAGTTGTGGTTCTCGGTGTGTGCACCGATGTAGTCGCCCGCACATTCGAGGACAACCCCGCTGGGGTGAATGAGGTAGCTGTACCCCGGAAGGAGACCTCGTGATGCGAGAATGTCCTCGATCAACCGAGCGTCCTTGCAGGGATCGTCGGAAGGATCGCGGGTTCCGGCAAGAGCCGGGTCACCCGAGACACTCGTCACCGAGTGGTGGAAGAATACGTCGGTGACGCCCTTCTTCTGGAGGACAGGTCCTCCGCGTGAGCCTCGCCCGCCCAGCTGGCGCTTGGACCAGTCGGCGTGGTTGACGAAGCAGTAACCGTTCGGTAGTTCGATCATGAGGTCTCCTTGTGTGGGGTTACGTCGGGATGAGCCCGGCGTCTCGAAGGACGACGAGGATCGCGGCGATGGCGGTGCGAAGTGCGACGACCTCGGCCTGCACGTAGCTGGCACCGGGCGAAGCCGGGGTGGCGATGGCGCCCTGTGAACTGGCGTCTTCGAGGCGCTCGTCGATGACGTTCTCGACGGCGTCCTGATGCAGGATGGTGTCGCTGGGGTTCTGACCGGACATGTTGTGTTTCCTTCCTATCGACTGTCCCACGGTGAGACAGTGGAGAGATCTAGTTCTTGAGCCAGGAGGTGATGTTCTCCGTCCCCCAGCTCACGACGAGACGGTTGAACCCGACCATCCTTGGAGGAGGGTACGCAGTAGAACCGACGGGTCCGACCGTGACGTGTGGATTGAAGGAGTGCTCAGATACGTCCCACTTCTCCAAGAGGTGCCTTGCCGCCCACAGCTCTGACGTCGGTCGGAGACGGAGCACATCGACTTTCTCTTCCTCACCGAATACGTCAACCTGCTGAACCTCGAGGACGAACACTCTTGTAAGGGCAGCGATCTGGAACGCGTCCTTGAGCAGGCTGTTGAAAGCAAGCTCGTTCAGCTTGTTCTTGTCGCCTGCGTACACCAACGTCATGTGAGGAAGGTCGATGTGGCACCACTCAGTCGTGGTTGGCAGGAATGCAACCATGACTTTGTCGTCGTACTCGGTCATCCAGACCCTCCTTTGCGAGGTAGAAAGTTGGTTTGTTTGCCCCAAATATCCCCCCGGGGGAAAATATAGGAGATCGGAAGAGC
>ERZ650304.214-NODE-214-length-36525-cov-5.771812_pt1 | contig 36525 bp, 42 predicted proteins | sample MGYA00376240_ERZ650304 | MGnify/ENA primary metagenome ERZ650304 (study PRJEB26733, sample SAMN07839271) | wastewater metagenome | biome: small river; feature: stream; material: water | place: USA: North Carolina | collected 2016-03-01 ... | reverse complement strand
TATAACCCTACAAAGGATAAGGGAAGTAATTACTTGCTCTGACTACACACTCGTCACTTATCCACAGTTTTTAACAATAAGTTTTGACACGCAGTTGTCCACATGGTACGTTTAGGCTAAGTGTAAGAGAGACCACTTGGGGACAAAAAGGGAAAAGAGATACAAAAATGGCAGATGTACCAGATAAACAAATTAAAAGAATGCGCAGTCTTATTCAAGAAGCTGAGACGAGTCTTGCCGCTGCAAAAGAACTGCTTATTAGCTTAGTCGGAGACGACCAGGTTGTTATGTCTTCCGTTAAAGATGAGAACCTCGGTAAGGTTATCGAGGGTGTCTTTGACGGCCAAAACATGGTTGGTTCTGACGGCAAAACTTACCCAGTGCCCGCTAACTACGCTAGCAAGTCTAAGTTGGTTCAAGGTGATATCCTCAAATTGACTATCGCTGACGACGGCACATTCCTGTACAAGCAAATCGGGCCGATCGCTCGGCGACAAGTTGTGGGTACTCTAGAACTCAAAGATGGCCACTACCTCGTTAGCGTCGGCGACCATTCATACCGAGTACTACTTGCAAGTGTTACATACTTTAAGGCTAAGCCTGGTGACCAAGTGAGTGTTAACGTTCCTGAAGAAGATCCAAAAGCCGAATGGGCCGCACTCGAAGCGGCTCTGTAAGTTCCCGTGTAGTTGCTAGTGTCGTTCTTAGTGTGTTTGTAGTAGTAGCCCTGCTGGTTGCGTATCATCTTCCTTTATCCAATGTACGTGAAGGTTCTTTTGTTTGTTATTCAACCTCTGATCGTGACACGAGTGTGAGGCACTACTCCCTGCTACGCGGTGAGAGTCACGAGTTTCGTCAGAGCTTTCCTGACCTAGGAGCATTGGTAACCAATGAGATTGAAGCAGTACCCGACTGCAACGGATACCGAGTGCGTGGTCAGCTTTTTATACTATAGGCATAAAAACTACTACATATAATATCTGACTTGCTATGGCTCTAGGCAGTATAATAGGTAGCCTATGGGGAAGGCTTTATACCGGAAATACCGGCCAAAATCTTTGGCTGAAGTTGTTGGGCAAGAACACATTACCAACACGCTTACTAATGCTATTGGTAGTGGTAAGATTAGCCACGCCTATCTCCTAACTGGTCCACGGGGAGTAGGGAAGACCAGTATCGCCCGTATCCTGGCACACGAACTCAACGGCCTGGAGTACGACGAGAAGCAAGCCCACATGGATATCATCGAGATTGACGCTGCTAGTAACCGACGTATCGACGAAATTCGTGATCTCCGAGATAAAGTACATATCCTGCCAGCCGGGTCTAAATACAAGGTCTATATTATCGATGAGGTTCACATGCTGACTCGTGAAGCCTTTAATGCACTGCTCAAAACGCTTGAGGAGCCGCCAGAGCATGTTATCTTTGTGTTAGCTACTACCGAAGCCCACAAACTACCAGAGACTATTATTAGCCGTACGCAGCATTTCTCCTTTAAGCCCATCGAATTAGCTACTCTTGTATCTCACCTACAGAGCATTATAGAGTCCGAGAAAATGAAGATTGACGACGACGCTGTAGAGCTTATCGCCGTGCACGGCGACGGGAGTTTCCGTGACAGTATTAGTCTACTTGACCAGGCCAGAGGCTTAAGTGACCACATAACTAAGACTGACGTGCAGCAGCTACTCGGCATTGCTCAAGCTGAAGCACTTGAACAGCTCATAACGATCCTCAACGGCGGTACAGCCGCCCAGTTGTTTGAATTACTGATCGACCTCCGCGGTCAGGGCCTACAAGCCGCATCGGTGGCCAGCCAACTCAGTGAACGCCTGCGAAGCCTTGTCATGACCGACCCCGCTTACCAGAACATGCAAACTACCAAGTTACTCCACGCATTACTTGGTGTGAGCGGCAGTTCACAACCAGACCGAACACTTGAACTGGTACTACTTGATTACATATTTGCCAACAATGCCGGTAATACAGTTCAGCCGACGGCCAGCACCGTGCGTAGCCAGCCTGTGGTCGCACACAAACCTGCTGTGTCCGTAGAGAAGAAAGTTGAGAAATCAGAGTCAACAAAATCGACTGAAGTAAAGCCCCAAACCACAGCACCCGCCAAGGACCCTGAAAGTAAAAAGCCCGCACTAAAGACCGAGACTAGTGACGCAAAGACTGCAGCCGAGACTGAAGATATTCCCGTAGAAATGGGCGACTTCGACATTGCCGCCTGGCCAGTTGTCTTGGCAGCCATTAAGAAGAAGTACAACACGCTTTATGGAATCTTGCGTATGGCGGTACCGACCGTAGAGGATGGAGTGCTGACACTTGCCTGTAAGTTTGCCTTTCACCAGAAGCAAATCAATGAGAGTAAGAACCGTAAGATTATTAGTGACATTATTATTGAGCAGACCGGTCACCCTGTCGAGATAGTCTGTGTCGTGGCTGAAAAGAATGCTGAAGCGAGTCAAAATACCACAAAAGATGCCGTAACAAACGTAAGCGATATTTTTGGCAGCGCTGAAGTGCTAGAATCCTGATAAGACTTATGGAAAACGGCAACAACAATGGGAAAGCAGTTATTCCTCCGCAGAATACGGAGGCTGAAGCGAGTTTGCTTGGCGCCATCCTAATCGACAGCGATGCCATTGTAAAGATTGCAGATATTGTTCGCTCAGAAGACTTTTACGACCCCCGCCACCAGCGTATCTATGATGCTATCACCCAACTCTACGAAAAGCACAGCCCGATAGATATCCTCACGCTGTCTGACCAATTAAAGAGCACCGGCTTTATTGATTTTGTTGGTGGAGCGTCATATCTTACTGAACTTACTAACTTTGTACCGACCGCCGCCCATGCCGAACAATATGCATCTATTATCGCTGAGAAGGCCATGCGCCGTCGGCTTATCAAGGTTTCGCAGGACACTGTGGAGCTTGGCTATAACGAAGAGAACGGCCTCCAGGAATTAATCGAAGAGGCTGAATCAAAGTTGTTTGAAGTTAGTCAGCAGCACGTCAAACAAGATATTGCCAGTATTGAAACAATTCTTGGCGAGAGCTTTGACCGGCTTGACGAACTACATAAAGATAAGGGTACACTCCGTGGGATTCCAACTGGCTTTAAAGATCTGGATAATATTCTGGCTGGTCTGCAGCGTTCTGACTTGTTTATTCTTGCGGCGAGACCGTCAATGGGTAAGACTGCTTTTAGCCTCGGGCTGGCACATAGTATTGCTCTAAAGGCACAAGAACCAGTACTCATTTTTAGTCTCGAAATGAGCAAGGAACAGCTGGTCGACCGTATGCTGGCTACCGAATCCGGCGTCGATGCCTGGGCGTTGCGAACCGGTAACCTTAACGACGCCGACTTCGAGAAGATCGGTCATGCCATGGGCGCGCTATCTGAAGCTCAGATCTTTATCGACGACTCACCGGGTATTACCGTGAGCGACCTCCGGACTAAAGCGCGCCGTGAATCACATATCCGCCCATTGGGACTAATTATCGTGGACTACCTGCAGCTCATGAGTGGTGGCTCGCGCTTCGCCGGGCAGAGCAACCGTGTCCAGGAAATTAGTGAAATCTCACGTGGTCTTAAGGGTATTGCCCGTGAACTTAACGTGCCCCTCATTGCACTCAGTCAGCTCAGTCGCTCTGTCGAAAGCCGCACGCCACAGATTCCCCAGTTGCAGGACCTTCGTGAATCTGGTTCGATCGAGCAGGATGCTGACGTAGTAGCCTTCTTGTACCGTGAAGATTACTACAACCCCGATAGTGAACGAAAAAACATTATGGACGTCTTTATCCGAAAACACCGTAATGGACCAACTGGTGCCGTGGAACTTTACTTTGACCGCGAGAAGCAACGCTTCCGCAGTGTTGATACTAAGCACAGCGATCCATTCTCGTAGTCATGATCTTTAGGGAATATGCTAATCATGGAGAGGATAGAAATCTTCAGGTTCAGTTAGATCTTCATGAAGTAGATGGAATTGCTCGAGTCGAGTTTACGTTTGCACCAACGGCACTTGCCACTGTATTACAGCGAGAGAAGGCAGATCAGGTGCATGACCTGAATGAAGATGTACTTCGGGGTTGGTGTCTCGGCCCTGCAGAGGCAGATGCAAGAACTGCCGAGCTAGATCAACGCTGGCCTGGATGTATCGAGATTATTCACTTCAGTGGTGCTACTGACCTCGGATCAATAGCTCTTGGTTATCCGGAGGCTCGTCTGCATGTGCCGCAAGATGCCGAAACCTCACGGTTTTATAATCCCATGATCTCACGTGTGGCCTTCGGGGTGCGAGTCCTTCCGTATGCTTGCTACGACACTGGTCCGGCGGTTGTAGAGCTTATCAGCACAACCCTTATTGAAACTATTCTGGAACCACCAGCATTAGTTGGGGCATAACCCCAACCGGCCATGCTATACTGGACGTAAGCATTATGGAGATCAAAGAGATCAAGAATCCTCTTCAACGTATCAACCTGCACCTGGTGCGTTGGGTTTCTGAGTATATAGCCGCCTTGGCCGTATGCGCAGCTTTATTCTCATTTCGTTTGCATACCTTAGTCCCTGGCTTTAGTTTGGCAGAGAAGACAGCTATTGCTGCTGCCTCCAGCCTGAAAGTTATTGCTAACGATCCGTCGTATCTTCCGCACAAATTCTTACAGTACCTCGGTCTCAAGCTCGACCACAGTGGCTTCTTTGCCATGCGCTTGCCATCTGTCTTTGCTGGACTCGTTGCAGCAGGACTGTTCTTCTACTTACTTAACAAGTGGTTTAACTTACGTATTGCCGCCATTACGACATTCTTACTTGTTACCTCTAGTTGGTTCCTACATCTCGCACGGGCAGGAGTGCCTGAGGTTATGTACCTCAGCATCTTGGCACCGCTGGCATATGCCGTCTGGCTCCCTAAATACAAGCGGCCACTCATTGCTCTTGGGCTAGGAGCCATTGTACTCATTAATACCTTATATGTACCTGGGCTCATCTGGTTTACACTTATCGGGCTGTTCTGGCAGCGTAAAACAGTTACCAAGCTATTTAGTGAACTGAGGATACCAGCTTTGTTTGTTCTATCTGGGTGCGTCATTCTGCTAGTACCGCTAGCACTGGCGTTTGTGCGATCTCCTGAGCTCATAAACACCTATCTCGGACTACCAGAACATGCCCTAACAGCCTTGAAACATGCTCCTCGTAATCTTCTAGATATCCCTATCCACTTAGTGTGGCGCGGTCCGGTGGACCCGACCTCTAATCTGGGCAATGTGCCGCTACTCGATTTCTTTACGGTCATCATGGCCGTTCTTGGAGCCTACAGCTATGCCACGTACTTTGGGCTTCGTCGTAGTCGGATGCTCCTTGGTAGTCTTGTAGTATGTTGTCTGCTGGTTAGCCTCCGTGGCGACGTATCGCTTGCTGTACTGTTGCCATTTGTGTACTTACTAGTGGCAGGTGGCCTCAACTTTATGATCGAACAGTGGTTTAAGGTCTTCCCCTACAACCCACTTGCTAAGAGCATGGCTACCGTACTCATTGGAGTTGCTGTCGTTGTAGTCACGTTCTTCCACCTAAACAGCTACTTTATCGCCTGGCCACAAGCCCCAGAGACCAAAGCCGTTTTTAACCAACAGCCCCGCTAGTATCTAACTTCTTAAGTTGGTATACTTAAGCAAGCAAAAGAGGAGACAGATATGAGTCGTTTTGACCAAGCTAAAATGCTATTACAAGTTAAGAAACTACAAAAAGAATTACAGAAACAAGTTATTACCGTTGAGCAAGGCGACGGCGCTGTACGCGTAGAGATCACAGGCGAACAGAAGATCAAGAAAGTTCACATTGACCCAGAGCAAGTTGACCTGGATGACATTCGCGAACTAGAGCGTTGGATCGAAGACGCCGTTAAGGACGCTATCGCTCAAAGTCAGAAACTTGCCGCAGAGAAGATGCAGCCATTCATGGGAGCCCTTGGCGACCTCGGTCTGTAGGCAAGCATGCAAGTTCTGCCGCCTGCACTAACCGACCTTATTGATGCCTTTGGTAGTTTGCCGGGTGTTGGTCCACGGACCGCAGAACGCTATGCCTATTTTGTACTACGCGGTGACCGAACCCTGACCCACAAGCTCAGTCGTGCATTGGAGCAATTACACGGGTCTATAGACTACTGTAAAAAAACCTTTGCCCTCATTGAGAAAGGCAAAGAATATTCCGACCTATATACCGACCCATCTCGAGACAAAACACTGGTCGCTGTTGTAGCTGAACCTTTTGACCTCGTAGCATTGGAAAAGACCAATGAGTTTAAGGGCACCTACCATGTCCTCGGCGGGCTTATTTCCCCCATTGATGGCGTAGGCCCAGAGCAGCTGCATATTGCAGAGCTCATTAAGCGCGTCAAAGAAGATAATGTACGCGAGATTATCCTGGCTACCAACGCCGGAGTAGAAGGTGAATCTACCGCTTTATATATTCAGCAACAGCTGGAGGGTACTGACGTGACTATTACACGTTTAGCTCGAGGCTTGCCCGTGGGCGTAGACCTAGAATATGCTGACCAGATAACACTTAGTCGTGCCCTGGAAGGCCGACAAGCACTCTAACCCCAGTGGTGAGTTGTAATAGCTGGGTCCCAGCCGGAGCCAGATGTTGCACCATCTATATTATGGGCTCGGCTACGAATCTGACCATCTTCAAGAGGGTCAGTGGCAAGGGCGCCAATAACAACATGCCCGATGGGCCGACCGATGTCTGCTAATTCATGAAGAGGCCGTGTTGGATCTTGATTTAGGCTAGCTATATCTATTGTTTCTGTCATTTTAGTGAACCTCCCACTACTTAAGTTTTAATGCTTAAATAATTGTTAAAATTATAGCACTAGCGTATTGATTTGTCAATACTACGGTATACTGTTAGTAATGAATTTACAGAGTGAAACATACCCTATTGCGACACAAATCCAAGATGTTATTGCCGATGCCAAGCACATCGTTATTATTCAGGCCGACAACCCCGATGCCGACAGCCTTGCTAGTGCTTTAGCCCTCGAGCAGATTCTGGGCGAAATGGGCAAGCAGGTAACGCTATATTGCGGCATAGACATCACTGACTATCTTCGCTACATACCAGGGTATGACCGAGTTGTTAAAGACCTACCAGGCAACTTTGATGCTGCCATTCTGGTAGACTGCTCGAGTATTACACTCCTGGAGCAACTCCAGAAGACAAATCAGTTGGGTGCACTTCGTACTCGACCGTTTGTGATTCTCGACCACCATGACGTAGAAAACGACGTTACTATTAACAATATTAGTCTCGTAGATAGCAAGGCTGTAGCTACCGGTGAAGTTATTTACCTGCTTGCGCAGCAGCTTGGTTGGAAGATAGACAAAAGTAGCGCCAGTCTGCTGGCAACTTCCATTATGGCTGACTCTCTTGGTCTAACAGTAGAGTCAGTCTCGTCCCGGAGTATCCGCGTTCTTGCAGATCTTGTAGAGCAGGACGTGAGCCTGGCGGAGCTAGAAGCTAAGCGCCGATCGTACATGGCAAAGCCCCTGGATATTATTGAATACAAGGGAAGATTACTGCAGCGGATTGAATACTTCTGCAACAATCAGTTGGCCCTAGTGACTATTCCGTGGGATGAGATCCAACAGTACAGTCCGTTCTACAACCCCGCCGTGCTTGCCTTAGAAGAACTTCGACTGGCAGAAGGCATTAAACTGGCTGTCGTTTTAAAGCTGTATCCAGACGGCAAGATAACCGGTAAGCTTCGTTGTAACTACGGCGCCCAAGTTGCCGGCCCACTCGCTGAGCACTTTGGAGGAGGTGGACACCCCAGCGCCGCAGGCTTTAAGACCAAAGAGTGGCAATACGAACCTTTAAAGAAAGAACTCATTAGTAAGTCCTCTGAACTACTAAACAAATAGTTATGAAACTCTATAATACACTCACCCGCACAACTGAAGACTTCACACCCCTACAAGGCAAAAAGGTAAAAATGTACGCCTGTGGCCTTACGGTATATAGCCAACCACACATCGGTAACTGGGTCGCCTATATCTACTGGGATATGTTGGTGCGGACCCTCCGTGCCAGCGGCTATGAGGTGGATCACGTGCAGAACATTACCGACGTAGGACATCTCACTTCCGACGAAGATGCCGGTGAAGATAAGATGCTCAAAGGCGCACTGCGCGAGGGCCTGACAGCTTGGCAAGTTGCCGAGAAATATATTAAGATCGCTGACAATGAAGCCTACGAACAACTTGGACTGACTCGACCGACATACATGCCCCGAGCGACTGAATATATACCACAGCAAATTGCCTTTGTGGAAGAACTCGAAAAGCGAGGCTATACCTATACTATCGCTGACGGCGTGTACTTCGACACCAGCAAGCTAGATAACTACGGCCAATTGGCCCGACTCGACATAGACGGACTGCAGTTTGGTGCGCGTGTAGCCGACACGGGCAAAAAGAATCCTACTGACTTTGCTGTATGGAAATTTAGTAATCCGGACGAGAAACGAGACATGGAATGGGAAAGCCCGTGGGGCATTGGTTTTCCGGGATGGCACCTCGAATGTTCCGTCATGGCCCGAGAACTGCTCGGCGACCAAATAGATATCCATACCGGTGGTATTGACCACATACCGGTACACCACACCAACGAGATAGCCCAAACAGAGGCCGTAACCGGTAAGCCGTTCTCACAATTTTGGGTACATGCTAACCACCTAAAGGTAAACGGCACCAAGATTAGTAAGTCACTTGGTAATGGCTATACACTACAAGATATTCTGGATAAAGGATATGATCTTACAGCGTTTAGGTTACTTGTACTCAGCAAGCATTACCAAACAGAAGGTAACTTTACGTGGGAAAACCTAGAAGCCGCACAGAATCGCCTCAACGAACTGCGTGCCTGGGCAGACCTACGACACCAAATAACTACCGACAGTATGCCAACTGAACTCGACGAGCTATTCCGCGACACCAAAGCGTCTGTACTTGAAGCACTGCAAGACAACCTCAACACTCCTGTCGCACTTGCGAACTTAGGTAAGCTCGTTTCCTACATGCAGAACATCCCGATACCCGGAGTGGAAGGAAAGTATACTGACGGCAGCTTACAGTTCTTGGATGACCTGTTGGGCCTAGGACTAGCTAATCGCCCGGACATAACCAACGAACAGAAACAAGTACTGTCGCAACGACAGGAAGCACGAGACAACAAAGATTGGACTCGGTCCGACAAACTTCGAGATGATCTAGCTAAGCAAGGCATTGTCGTACGCGACAGTGCCAACGGGCAAGTCTGGAATCGAATTAGTATAGAGAATACATAACGTATAAGCATCATGTCCAGCTTTGTAGTTGCTTTTTATAGATTTGATTGTATGATATAATTTACCTATGATTAATACGTTGCGGCCTGGTATCGTTGATCGAATTAATAGCCTCGTAGCTCCTGAGGATGCTCTTAAGCTAGGCGCTGCTGCTCTGCGTGAACACAAGAAGTTTATAGCAAGAGCAAGTTATTATGCTACCGGCGGGGTGGTCTACCGTCTGTCCTCCTCGGAGCTCGAACAAACCACTCTTGCCCCGGATAGGAGCCTGCTATTTGTTGGCAAGGATGATCAACGTATCCTAGACACAGCTACAGCCGCCTTCAGAAGCCATCTACCCAAGCCACTGGATCCTAGTACAGTCATCACACCTGAAATTCTTGTTGGATTTGCAGCAGGAGGCGAGTGGCATACAGATGTATTACAAGAATATAGGGCGCTTGCTAACCTGTCGAGTGAAGCTCAGGCACTACACATAGCTGCACAGTGGACTAGTCAAGATGCTAACAGTCGACAAAATTGGAGTAGTGAAGAAGGACCTCCTGTCGTTGACCAACTGGGTGTGTTCTACTACACCGGTGATGCTGTAACGATCGATAATACTTGTGATCTGGATCAGCAACTACCTCACGCTGGCGTATTGAAGCCCGGTAAAGTCCTACTACGTCTTGACGCACACATGCCAGATAATTACTAGAAATAGCTACTCAGTCTTTTGGTTCTGACTGCGGTGTTCGTAGTAGTCTTTGAGGAGAATACGTAAACATGCTGCGAGTGGAATGGCTACAAAACCGCCGAGCAGGCCTCCAAGCCCAATACCACAGAGTGCTGCAATGAAGACCAGCAGTGGAGATAGTTCGTTCTTACGTGATTGAATGTAGGGCTGTATGGTAACGTTTTCTATCTGCTGGTAAACCAGGAAGAAGATGGCCATGGTAATAGCTAGTGGGATTGAACTAAGTGCACAGACTAGTACGATAATACCGGCACCAATAGTGTTTCCGATCATAGGGACTAGTCCGGCCAGGGCCACGATACCAGCAAAACCAAGGGCGTTGATAGACACGTTAAAGACATTACTTGCAATAACCATAGCCACAAATGCGAAGGTCGCAGCAATAGAGGCAATGAGTAGTTGGCCATTTACGTAACCGGTGATTACTCGGTACATTTGAAATGCGAGGTCTTTACGGTGGGCCCGTTTCTTAGCGTTCTGTAGCGATAAGATTCGATCGAACCACATTGGCCCCTCAACCAGCATCATAAAGGTCATGAACAGTACAGCAATAAGTGAAACGAGCGCGTTACCGATACGACCAGCAGTAGAGAGTACCGGCTGAGGTAGATTTTTGACACGACCTCTCATATCGTTAGCAATACCGTCAACGCTATCTTCAAGATTATACTTCTTGATCAGCTTGCCAATGCTTGAGTTATCATCCTGTACGTTCTGAATAGTATTTGGTAGGTCTGATATAAAGTCAGAGGTCTGTCGAACTAAAGGCGGTACCACTGCCGCCATAAAGGCAACAAGAATAGTTATAACGCTTAAATAGGCAATACCTGTTGCTGCAGCACGGCTTTTTAGGCGGAGCTTCCGTGTAATCCAACTTACTGCCGGATTTAAGGCAAGCGCCAAGAAGAATGACGCAAAGATTAACGTCAGAGCATGACTAATATTGATAAGGAATCGAATACCCAAGAAGGTAGCCACTACAATGACAATTACTCTAATAATGGTGCGGTTGGAAACAGTGACTTCTACTTTATTCTTGTTCATGGTTAGTATTATCACTGGTTGGCTTGTTATTTGCAATTTCTCGCGTATATAGTTTTTCCAGTTGCTTGCCAACAACGTTGACATCAAAGTCTTTTATGCGCTCTAGCTGAGACGTACGAATCTTGCTTCGCAGCTTTGTATCTCTGAGTAAATGCGCCAGCCTGTCAGCAAAGGCAGCAGTGTCATTGGGGTCGATAAGCGCCAGCGGCTCATTCTCCAGCACATATCGGTAGCCTGGGTTATCTCCACCGAGCACCACACCAGCTCCCGCCGCGATGGCCTCAACCAGTACAATGCCAAAGCTCTCGCCAGCGATACTAGGCATCACCGCAATATCTGCGGAGCGTAGGTAGTCTGGCTTCTCGGCTTCAGTGAGCCAGCCAGCTAGTACAACGTGGTCCTGTAGGTAATACTTCTGGATATACTCTTCAATTTTAGGTAGTTCTGGGCCATGGCCCGCAACAATAACCCGGACGTCTTTGAGTTTGTCTTGGTCATGCAAACGCTGGACGGCCTTAAGTAGCTGCATGCAACCTTTACGTTCTACGAGGCGACCGAGGAACACGATGTTTTGTTTACCGTCATCGAATTTCTTGAGTTTTTTGCCAGCCGTGAAGCCTGCTAGGTTTACAGCGTTCGGAATAACGACCGAATCAATACCCATGACTCTACTGGCAAACTCTTGGGCGGCTTCAGAGACTGCCGCAATGGCACTGAATTTCTTGAGAGTAGGGGACAATACTTTAGAAAGGAGCTTTGAGCCAGTTGTTTGCAGCTTACCATATGGCAAAATATGGAAGGTACCAATAATAGCCGTGGTTGGTTCGGCAAGGCTGATAACTTTGCCGGCAAGCTGGGGACTGTACGGCAGTTGGACATGCAGGACATCGAACTGTTGGGCGCGGAGTAGTTCGGTTATTCCTGAGCGTGACCCAGAAAAGGGAATAGATAATCTATTGTGGTTAAAGCTTACTGAGACATTCTTGCTCAGACTATGAATATTCGGGATGTCATCTCGAACTGTTTGACCAACAAGGTAATGTACTTCGTGACCACGACTGACAAACCATTTGCCAAGCGTCAGGACGTACTGCTGGACCCCATCCGGAGCATCGAGGCCGTCATCGAGTACAAACCCTATCTTCATGACAACTGCTTGTATTTCTTAATCGCACGCTTGTAAGTTTTTTCGTAGAGATCGACGACATTACTGTAATCAAACTGTTTTACATATTCAGTGGCCCATTTGAGCCATAGCTCACGTACTTCTTGGTCATACAGCATAAGTTCAAGGCGCTGGGCAAAGTCAGTTGTGTTTTCAGAAGAGACTAAGCTTAGCCGGCCACGGCCGGTCATGACACTGGCGTAACCAGGGTTGTTACCAGCTACCACTACGCAACCAGCAGCCATGGCCTCAAGTAGAACAATGCCAAAACTTTCGCCGTACATAGCCGGGCTACAGTAGAGATCTGCCGTTTGCATGAGTCGGACTTTTTCTTCCTCGGATACAAAGCCGACAAAAGATACATCCGGAATGTCGTATTTCTTAACTCGTGCAACAAGGTTGCTGCGCAGGTCTCCGTCTCCAGCGATAATTAACTCAACGTTGTCGTGGCTTTCCCGCAACTCTGCATATGCATCAAGTAGGTACTTCACACCCTTCCGACGTTCTAGCCGACCGACATACACAATCTTCTTTACTTTGTTATGAGGCTTTTTAAATGACTTTGTCGGTTGATACTGGCTCAAGCGAATACCGTTCGGAACAATCTCCAGCTCAGCTTGTGGCGAATAGACTAGTGCTGCATCTCGGGCTACTGCCGACACAGCGGTGTGTACTTGGGCGTGTGACTCAATGTACTTAGCAACCGGCGACATGATCTTTTCAAAGGACTTGCTGACCATGCCGTCCGGCAGGGTGGCATGCATAGTTGCCACGTTAGCTACCCGGGAGCGGCTCATGAGCTGCAAGCCAAAGACTGGCAGACCCGGTTCATGAAAATGCATGACGTCAAAACTCTCCGCAGCCAGCAGTGCATCTACTTTTTCATTAGATGAACTCATTCCTACATCTGCTTTGGTAGAGAAAGGAGTGTTAAGCTCAGCAGAGCCCCCAAGCAAAATTACATCAGGGTCAGTTTCAGCTGGTAAGCGCCGAGGTTTTGGAGCGATAACACGGACATAGTGACCGCGACTTTTGAGTTCGTTAGCAATTTCTCGTACACAAACTTGCACACCGCCAGGACGGTAGTAGTTATACGGGCAAACAAGTCCGATACGCATTACTACTAGTATACCACTCTGTTATAGGTTTGTTAGGATGGATGATTGCCTAGAGTTACAATGAGCTATATGGCAAAACGCATTCGTATCTACAAAGCAGGTGGCTTTGACCAACTAAAAATTGAAGACTTCGACAGTCCTGGACCGAGAGACGAAGACGTAAAGATTAGCGTAAAGTCTGCTGGCATTAATTTCGCCGACACTATCGTGCGACAAGGGCATTATGCCTCAGCCAAAAAATACATTTGGTGGCCTATCACACCAGGATTCGAAGTAGCTGGTACGGTAATGTCTGTTGGTAAGAAGGTAGACAGCTTCAAAGTTGGTGACAGGGTCATGGCTATTACATTGTTTAATGGCTACAGCAGTGAAATAGTCGTTAGGGCGGCTAACGCTCGGAAAATTCCCAAGGTACTAAGCTTTGATGAAGCAGCCGGGATACTAGCGGTTTTTGGAACAAGTTACTATGCCAACTATTGGCTCAACCAACCACGTCGTGGATCGGTTTGCTTAGTACATTCTGCCGCAGGTGGTGTTGGTCTTGCACTCGTTCAGATGTTAAAAGAGTTGGGCTGTACTGTTATTGGTGTCGTTGGGAATAGCTCAAAAGTTGCAATAACTAAGACGTACGGCGCAGATGAAGTAATCGATAAATCAAGTCAGGACCTATGGAAAACGGTCGAGAAGATCGCACCCGAAGGACTTGATATAGTGTTTGACCCAAATGGCGCAAGCACGTTTAAGCAGAGCTATAAACACCTCAAGATGACAGGAAAGCTCATCATATATGGTCACCAATCAATGCTCTCTAAGACAAAAGGTAAACAAAACCCACTCTTACTGGTAATGAAGTACCTGCAGACCCCACGTTTTAATGCCTTCAACATGGTTACGGATAGTAAAAGCGTACTGGGATTCAATGTAAGCTTCTTCTTTGACCAACAAGATATGCTCACCGAGTTCCTCAACTACATTGTGGCAAAAATAGAAAACAAAAAGTTGCGGCCGCTACCGGTAAAAACATATTCTTACACGAACATAGCCCAAGCACATCAAGACCTGCAGTCAGGCAAGACAACAGGGAAGCTGGTTATAAATTTCTAGCGCCTAGCGAGGTTGCTGAGCAAGTAGACGTTTCAGTCGTGGTGGAATAAAGACGCTGGCTGCAGCGGCATCGGCAATAACGGTTGGACCGTGGTTCTTGAAGCTGGTCTTGATTATATTCACTTTGTCGTAGATGACTGCCAGGTGCTGTTCGACGACATGGTTATCAAAATAACGGTCATCGTCTACACCAATATGGTAAACGGGCAGGTTAACTCTTTCATTGACGAGGTTCAGTTTAAACATACTGACAGACGTATCCATATAGGTTCGTATGTCATTTACTTGCCATAGATGGACTTCAAAATCTATACGTTTCTTGCGCTCGGCTTCATCCGCGTCTTTGAGTTTGACGTTCTTGTCGGCAACGAGTGCGTAGGTCGCTCTAATAAGGCTTGGACGGAGAGCAAGGTTTTTACCAATGTAGGCCGGAATACGGTTAGAAAAGAAACTGGCACCGTAGCGCATAAGGTAGAAGTTCCGCTTAGAGAAGACGAACTCGTCGTGATGTGTAAAGCCCACGACACTGACCAGCAGCTCTACCTTTTTTGTAAGCTCTGGGCAGCGTTGCAGCATGCGGGTTGTAATGGCAAAGCCTAGTGACATAGCAATAATGGTCACTTTTTTCCGCTTGTAACGCATCTTTACGAAGGCCGCTAAGTAATCTGCTAGGTTATCTATGCTTGGCTTAAGTCCAATTTTGTACAGCGGCTCCATGCCCCCGAAACCAGGAAGATCTGGCATGGTGACGCTACCATAACGGTTGAGCACCTGCATAACTCCAAACTGTCGCTCGAGGCTTGCGTGGTGGCCATATACAAACAGCATCTCACGACTTTTACCCTTCGGAGCAGGCATGTGTAACATGTGACCTTCTAGACCATTCATGAGCAGGGGCTGAATGTAATCTTCCGGGTTCTGTGTTTTAGGATCTGTTTTTGTGCGAGCCATTACATCAAAATGTACGGGAAAAGTGCTTACTTGCCAAGCATAAGCAACAGGATATACAACACTTGGTATACTAAAAGGACATGCGACGTACAAAAATACTCCTGCCTATGCTACTCATTGCTATCGTAGTGGGCGTCTTTTTTGTCACCAACCAGAAGTCAGCAGCACCCAGTAATTCGACAGAGCAGAAGAGTAGCAAACAAGGTACCGGAAGTTTTAATAAGACCCAGTACTCAATCAATCAACCAGGTAGTATTTGGTGGATCGTGAATAAGAAGCGAGCACTTCCACGTGGCTACGCCCCCAGCAACCTAACCAACCCCAAGGTTGCCTTGCGTCTGTCATCCAGTACGCCAGAAATGAACATCCGTGGTGACGTGGCGCCTGCAGTAGAGCAGTTGTTTGCTGGAGCAGCCAACGCGGGGCACAACCTACTATTTGCCAGTGGCTACCGCTCTGAGGCCCTGCAAAAACAGCTCTATGATGGATATGTACGTACCGATGGCCAGGAAGCAGCCGATCGCTCCAGCGCCAAGCCCGGAACCAGCGAACACCAGACCGGACTGGCTTTTGATATTTGTCTCGCTAATAGCGGCTGCAGTCTTGAGCAATCGTTCGGCACTACACCAGCAGGGCAATGGATTGCCGACCATGCCCATGAATACGGCTTTGTTGTTCGCTACCAGCCGGGCAAAGAACAAATCACCGGATATGAATACGAGCCGTGGCATTTACGCTACGTCGGCACCGAACTTGCTACAGAACTACATAGCAAAAGAGTCACTATGGAAGAGTTCTTTGGTCTGCAATAAATAATAGATATGGGTAACTAGCTGTTTTTGTTAGCGCCTAAACAAGCGCCACTGCGCAGTAGGTGGGGCCAGGCCGTCGTTCTGCACCAATTCAACACTAGCCTTTGCCGTGCCAAAGGTAATCTCTGCCTCGCCTAACCGTGCACCTTTTGCAAATGCCTTTGATTCAAGCTTAGAGGATACCATTGGAGCACCATCTTTCCAGCCAAACAGCGACACGTCTTTCTTGACCACCACAGCCGCCTGAGACCCCCACGCTGTCTTGACACTACCAAACTGTTGCCCAGCGGTTGCCACAACCGTATCTCCAAAACCATCTCGGGTCTGGGCGAGCAAGGGCTTGGACTGGTTCATGGCGTCTGTGAGGGTAGGCGTACCCATAATGGCAGCAACGGTTGTTACAGACTGACCATTGTCATAGTGCTGGACTGCTGACACTAGATAACAGCCACCGGCTTCGTTGGTATTACCGGTCTTTATGCCGTTAATACCGCTCTGTCCAAGTAGTCTGTTGGTGTTATATATTGTCCCGGCCAGCGGAACATCTGCCTGTTCTTGCTGGACTATTTGGGCGATAACGGGGTTCTGGAGTGCGGCAATACCAATAAAAACTAGGTCGTGGGGTGTACTCACCGTCTGAGCAGAAAAGCCGCTCGAGTCTGCGACAGTTGTCTGAGTTAGTCCCAGCTTTTTTACGTAATCGTTGGCATACCGTATGTAGTCAGTCTGTGAGCCAAAGGCCCAGTTAGTCAATGTCTCTGCCATGTTGTTAGAGGAGGGGAGTAGTAGTGCTTGCAAGGCCTGGTACTGCGTCAGAGCCTCGCCAGCCGTCACCGCACTCACCGACCCATCTTCGGCAAGATACCGGTGGTAGATCTCCTCGTCCTCTATGGTAAGGGTAATAGTTTCGCCTTGTTCATCGAGTTGCAAAGGCTTTTTGTCTAGGATTACAAGTGCCGTAATGATTTTCGCAAGACTGGCGGTGGGCATTGGCTTAGTATCTTGACTACTGACGCCAAGTACCCCAAAACCAACAGCCCCGACAGCTGACTGACCTTGCTCTGGCCATGTAAAGGAATGTTCTTTTTGTGAATAATGCTGCTCAGTTTCAGTAAATGTAAACGCAGGAAGTGGCTGGTGGTAGCGCCAAGAGCCTAGGGCTAGCGCAGAGAGCAGAATAGCAACGAGAAGCACCGGCACAACGAGACGTTTAAACCTCTGTTTTACAGATCGGCGAGGGGTTCTCCGTAATTGGTGGGGTTCAATGACTCTCATACAGGTTATGCTTGTATGTATTATACCAAAGACCCCTGAAGTGAACGGAGCTAGCCCTAGTCATTTGACTGTTTTTACGCTATAATCACCCCTTGTAATTCCACGTTAGTAGGGCGTCGCCAAGTGGTAAGGCACCAGTTTTTGGTACTGGCATTCGGGGGTTCGAATCCCTCCGCCCTAGCCATATGACCTTCGGGTCGAAATTGAGCTAAAAAAACGTCAGACACCTCTGTCGTTTTTTTATTTTCAGGTGTTCGAACTTTCAAATCTGCGTAGTTAGGTGTTTTGGTGAAAATTAGGCTGAAAAAGTTAGCTTTTGCAACCGGATTACTCTGTTGGAGTATCAAAATATCAAGGTGTTCGAAAAAATATCTGGCATAACGCATAACATCCTTCATTCCGAGTGGTTTCTCGATCTTTATTTGTGATTTCTCGTACTGCAAGTTTTCTATCTCCTTTTCGATACGGACGATCTCGTCCTCAATGAACTTAATGGCTGTTTCGTTATTTAGAAACTTAATCTTATCCATGCTTTGTCGAGCCTCAAGCGAAAGGGCTTTTATATGCTCGTCTATAGCATCTGCTTCGTTTATATTGACCGCATTGCGTTTCTCCCATACTTGCATTACTTTTTCCTCAAACGCGTCCATATAGGCCTCATTGACCCTCAGACTCTTCACAAACTGTTCTACGGTCTCTTCGAACTCAGCGAGCGGTATACGCACATTGTGGTTGTCTCTACGGCAGTGATAGGCTGGATAGTACTTGCCGAGCTTGCCACGCGACGCACTGCCGTATAGCGACCTATCGCATTCTGGACACAGTACAGCCTTCTTAAAGGGGAAGTCATTTGTCTTGGTTCCTACTTTATTGGCATGGTTCGGGTCTTTGTTAACAATTATCTTTGGTTCGCCGCCATTGTCATGGATAATAAACTTTCCACGATTAGCTCGATTGAATAGATCAACGTCAATAATGCCCTTGAATTTAAGCCTAATAGCTTTGTAGTTCGTCCATTTGCCGTAGGTTATTCCGGCGTACACTGGATTATTAATCATCCGCAGGAAAGACTTTGGAGCAAGCGGCTCACCTCCTCGTTGGCCGGTAATACGAGTTGGGTCTGACTTATCTCTCGTGTATTGAATATGCGTTTTAAAACCACGTTTATTCATGAGATCAATAATCTCTTGATCGGACATTTTGCCTTCGGCTCGTAGCATAAACATGCTTTTCACGGTTGCTGCTTCCGTAGGGTGCGGAACAAGGATAGTGCGCTTACCATGAGGTGTTATCTTCTTCTGACACTGCATACCGTAGATATCGCCACGTACCCAGTAGCCCATACGGCAATAGCGGATCTGTGCACCGATCATACGGCTCATAATGTCACGAATTTCATCTCTAGACTGCTCAGCCGCCAATAGCTCGCTCTTAAGCGTAGGCGAGTAGACACTCCAATCGTATTCGATACCGAGGTATGCTAGGGTGTTTACTTTTTCCGTACCGATAACGCCATAGGTATCAATGAGGCCAATGTTTAGCTCATCTAGCTGTTCTTTGAGGTGTCCATACGGCTTAAAGCCACCACGGGTGAAGCGATCGATTGATTTAACTATAAACAACTCAACACGTGAGTCGTTTTTTATCTGGTCGATGGCACGCTGCATCGGTTGTTCTTTTTTCGAACCAGACTCATAGAACTTAATGTAATCTATGATGACGATATTATTATGCTCAGCATAGCGGTCTATCTGCTCCTGCTGTGCTTTTGGTGAGTCCTTAAGACCCTGTTCCTTAGACGAAACACGTATGCCGCCGTAAGCATAGCGTACTCTATTCTGTGGTATCGCCATGCTCCTCTCCCTCCTGTAGCTCCTTGAGCAACAATCTGTCATTGTCCAAATCTATTAGAATGCGATCAACCACCATAGTGGCGATCATCTCGATACGCGTCTCAGTCGGAAGCGACGTAAAGTACTGCTCTGAAGTGGTAGCTTTTTGGACTAATTCTTCTGCATTAAGTTGAGCCATACTGTGTCCCTCCAACAGTGATAACTATCGTTATATCTATAGTTTACTATAACTATACCGATAGTTTCAAGTACTTTGTGTGCAATATAATGAAGTCATCGGTGTCTTCACTCTGATTCCTTAAATGCATCTGTTATTATTGGTATTTTTATTCTTCTTTATTACTATATACATATAGGAACAGAAAGATGGTGCGGTGGGGGAAGCTACAATGCTCTATGAAATCAACAGTATTCATCAATCAATCACAACTAAAGCTATTGCAATTCATTACTAAGTATCGGTTTGTAACAGCTCGACAGGTACAACAAAACTTTGGCTTCAAAAGTAGGACATCGGTAAACAACAAGTTAAAACGACTAGTGGCTACCGGCCTCATCGGTATGCAGTATGACAAGTCAAAAAAGCTATCAGGCGTTCCAGCTATTTACTATGCAACACCGCAAGGTCTCCGCGAAGTTACCTCGCACCTTCCATATATCACTGAAGCAATTATTCGAGCTGCCTATAGTGATGCCGATGCTTCTGGCACCTTGATAGAGAAAAGTGCTGAGATATTCAATATCGCCCAGCCCCTTCGTAACCAGTACCCGGATATGACAGTGCTTACGGCACGGCAAATAGGCGACCTAAGCTATTTTCCGCGGCCATTGCCTGATCTCTACCTTGCACACAAGCGTAGCGACACTACGCATAGGTACTTTGTGTATAACCTGCGAGACACAAAACGCTACGACATTGCTGTTCGTAGCACCATCACCAAACTCATGTCCTACCGTGAGTCCGAGACCTATGCAGAGTCGGGCAATGAGTTCCCAGCGATCCTGCTGGTCTGTCATTCAGCAGCCATCGAACGATTAGCCCAACGGGTCATGCAAAGTGCCTTAAACAAGTCGTATGAGTCTATACCGGTATATACGACGAGCTACCAAGCACTCGTTCAGCTTGAAGATACGAATCAACCCATATGGTCGAGCCTCAACGATCCCGACACTCTCATAACCCTTACAGAAACTGAGTAGTTTTCTGTCGTACTCAGGACATGGCGCCTAGTTATGGCAGTCTACCTGCACAACCCAAAGGCCATCCCAATTTTCCAAGTACTGCGCAAGGCTCACCTGATTCGTTATGGGGCTGCCATGGGTATCAAACAGATAGCACGCATTAGCATGATAGCCACTAGCTACACTAAACTGGTAGCGAGACAGATAATGCCCCTCAACCTGCTCAAACTTTTCATTAAAGATATCTTCGTCACTGTACACCTTACACATAAACAGAATGGTATCCATAGCCAAGCTAAACTCAGCTAATTGACCTCGCATAGCGTCCTCAACCAACGCTTGACCTTTCTTGGACTGGAGCTGTACCGGCTTCCAGCACTCCTCCCAACGACTATCATCTGCTTCGCTGCTGTACCAATCAAACTCGTGCTGTTCGATTAGCTGGTTCATCACGCATTCTGCGTGACTATTAGCTTCTTTGGCATCCTGTGCCTCAACAATAAATCGGATTAAGTAATGCATTTCGTTTCTCCTTATTAGTTAGGTTGTGGGTAGTTTTGCGTCATACCCAGGACTGATGAGCTAGGGCTAATACTCCTCAGCCAACATAACGGTTAAAACCTTGCGGCACTCATCACTAAGTGGGTCACAGTAGCCAGCAAAATCAAGACCGTAGTAATCTATCTTCCAAAACAGTTTGCGACCGTCTAGCTCAAAAGAACCGAAGTCATGCTCTCCGTACGGATCGTTGTCTTCAGTAAAAGCAGCAAACTCACGAACCTTGCTGATAACCTCGCTAATATTGCAGTTCTCCCACACGCCAGCCGTAATCGTAAACTCGGCTGGATTGTCAGTGCGGAACATGTCATTGTCCTCGGCAATGATTGCTGCCCGTTCTATTGTTGTAATGTCCATTGGACCCCTCCTTGTTATATTCCTGAGAGGGCTATTCCTGCCTCTCTGGCAAGGAGAAACGGGGGGCACACCAAAAGAGTCAAGGTGGAGACTTGTACTACCTTGAGGCTTTTGGTTTACCCGTATACTAAAAAGACAGAGGAAGGAATCACCCTGTCATATCAAAAACAAAAGATAACGGTATACTAAAGCTAGAGAGGTTTGTGCCTTACGCTTTTGCGAGAGGGCATAAGCCTCTTTTATTTTGAGTTTCGTTTGTATTCTCTGCGAGCCACATACACAACAACTCCAAGACCCACCAGAGCTAGTACAAGAAGAAAGAGGTAGCCAAATTTTGGTATGCCATACGCAAAGTAGTGAAGACCAACTATTAAATGCGCCACTAGTAGTACTGTTATTACGAACGCTAGTGTATACGGAAGTGTTCTAAGCGCTGCTTTTGTGTTTTTCTTCATAAAAACCTTATGGTCTGCAAGACCCTACGTTTGTGTATATCGCTATCTGGAAACATATCTACAATAGTAATCTCATCAATGGCTACCGAGTCGCCAGTATGTAATCGAGCCTTCTTTTGTACGGTTGCATGAGCACGATATCCGTCCTTCATATATTTCGGTTCATCGAAAGCTGCGCCTTCAGTCTCCAGTATGCCAACAAGCTTCTTGTGAAGTTCAAGCATATCTGGAGTCATAACCATGGCTGTAACCTGTATATCCCGATTTGCTCCGAAGTATTCATCCGCACCGGCGACTAGTTCAAGGGCTTTTTGATCTCTCAGTTTATCGCCAATTACATCAGCTAACTCCTGCGCATCATAGGGAACAGTAAAGTTAGCAACTAGTGTTATGTGCAATGGCCAATAGTTGTCGGCGATAAATTCGTCTCCCTCGTGCACGGGCTCTAGGAATTTAACGAGTACGTATTTTTGCATGTGTTAGCCTTATGATTTAGCTCCTGCTAACCGAAGTGCGGTAATCCCAGAAAGTAGCTGTAGGTCTCGCAAGCTTTCGTCACCACCCTCCCATATAGGGGTTGCCGCAGCATTAAGCCAGAACCCAGCCATCCAGTGAAATGCATCAGGATCTACTCTTTCAATAAGCTCAGCAGGAACATCAAAACCGGACTTTTGGATGTGCGTTAGCGTGGCAGCCAAATCAATATCTCTATCCCCGTATTGTGCCCAATTCCAGTCGACTAATCGAACTTGGCCGGTCTCTGGATTCCAGGCACAGTTGTCGGCTCTGAGATCGTAATGTACGAGTGTATCGTCAGCAAATTTATATTTGCTGGCTTTATCTGTATCGGCAGTAAAATCAATACCTTGTGCGATATCGTCCGCACCTACTCCATGGAGTTTATGTCTTAATACTTCTTGCATCTCGGGAGACTCTAAGAGAGGTCGCCAACCGTCCTCATCCTGGCTGATGCTACTTTTAATAAATATGGTACGTTCAGCATCACTGAGCTTTAATGCAGCCAAGTCGTCCATAGCCTTAAGCGTGGCTGCTAATCGTTCCGCAGTCCAGTTATCTTGCCAATCCCAACCATTTTCGGGGCTAAAGGCTTCAAGGGCAAAGGCTGAGTTGTCGGCATTTGTAGCAACAAGGTGCGGACTGTGTTCGAATCCATGAGCCTCTAAAGCCTTATACACGGCGACTTCTTTTCGTGCCCACATGCGAGTATTCTCCGCCGTGCCAACTTTTACAAACACTTCTTTGCCGTCCGGTAGGGCTACGAGGCCACGCTGCGCCTGGCTAAAACCGCCCTCAACATCCTTGAGATGTGGCAACTGTTGTTCGACAGCTTGCCAGTCGTCACTAGAATCACCGTCTGCTTTCAACACCATCTCAATCTCCGGAATCTCCACAACACCACGCTCACGAGCATCTAAGTCCTCAATAGCTTTTCCGGTTTTCTCGAAACCATTCTTTTCGTAGAAGCCGATGGCGTTGTCGTTGTAGCTGGCTACATGTAAGTAGATATCCTCATCTCGGCCATGCCAATCAATAGCTTTATCTAACAGCTTGCGGCCTAGACCTTTGCCCTGAGCTTCCGGTAGTACGTAAATAGCACCAATTCTGCGTTGTCCGTCCATAATGCCTGGAGCAACAAAGCCCATTACTTTGCCCTCGTCTTTGGCAACAAAGATTGCACGATTTTCGCCACTGGTCTCAATGCCCTTACGCCACCATGCTATTTTGTCGGCAACTAACTCACCGTGTTCGCCCTCTACACGATTGCGTACATCCTGTTCGGTAATGCCAGCTTCTTCGTTTGGGTAGGTATCAATCCAGGTTTGACGTTGTACCTCAAATACACCTGCTGCATCTTCTGGTGTAGCTGGTTGAACTTCGAGTGTTGGAGTGGGTTGCTCTGGCTTGGGGAGGGGTTGTTCGCTCATAGGGTTATTTTATCAGTAAGTTTTGTTTTGTGGGTCAGTTTCGACGTAGGATCAACTAAGAGGGTAATCGCTTTACCTAGATTTAAAGGCGGAAAACTGTGGGCTAATTGGAGTGGTGCCCGAGAAATCTACCGAGCCATGCCACACATCGGCAGTTTCATTATCCAGTTCGTACAGAATGCCATCTGCCAGATCTAAGGCAACGCCTCTGATCTCACGACCTTCTGTGTTGCGGTCTATGGCAATACTGGCAGGTGCGTACCTAGATAGTTCTTCGGCAATGGTATCTGAAGATGGCCACTTGACTTCGTCCTGACTTTGCTGTGTTTGGACGATCTGGACAGTGGCGGCCTCAAAGCCGTCACCAAATTGTCTGACTAGTCGTTCGATATCAAAGTCTAGCATGCGTGTATGTGACAGGTGCGCTAGTAAACCCCTCCCAGACTCACGAGAATGCACAGCAATAGCCTTACAGGTGAATAGCCCCATGGTTGCCACATACGGTAGTTCCGGCGAATAATCTGCCACTACAAAGTCACCTTCACGCACAGCATGAAAGTTGATTTTTCTATCCATCGGTCGGGTAGAAAAGGTATTAAATTCACCAGATGACATGAGAGCTATTATAACACTATACAACGCTTATGTAAATCACTATATTTGACAATCTGGTATTGTATATGTCCTAATAATCTGGTACTATGTGTGTGGATTGGGGTGTCCCCAATCGGCATAAGGTCTCCTTTTCGGAGGCTTTTTGTTTTTATATACGCCGCCTTAATCCTATTTCTGCTACTTAGGAAAGATCTTAATTCCGTAGCCTATGAAACCTCGTGGGCCACTACGTATTTTGCTACGGATAACATCAAAAGCGATGTTGGGTTCATTGTTATTAATAACATGCCGAGCAATCGGGTAAGCACAAAGATCTGCGATCTGTAGGCCACAGTCATTATCTCGCTTAAGCTTAACTTCTAATTCCTGGTCGTAGATATGGATGAGTCGTGCCGTGTCTATCTGGCTGGTGCCACGATAGAGGAGTTCGTTATAGCGTTTGGCAAGTTGGGCATCTTCACGCTTACCACGTCCTTCAATAATGACATGAATATTGTCAGCATCTCGTTTGTCATCAGCTTCAAAGACAGTGCGTTCGAGGACGAAGGTCAGAGCAATCTCGTACGGATCATCGGCAAGTTTACCGTAGGTTTGGATATGCTTTTCTTTATCTATGGCTGAGGCAATAATGGTGTAGTCCATGTCGGACAAAATGCTATTCAGCTCTTGGTAGAACCGTTTCTTAACTTCGGCATCAAAGAAGATCTCAAAGCCACGTTCGTACTTGCGCATGTCTCGACGATGCAAGATGACATCTTGAGTTGTGAAGTACTTGTGCTTGAGAGCAGCTATCTTCTGAAAACAGCACACCGGTTAGCACAAACACCGGAAAGTTAGGGTCAATCTTCCGAAGCCCATGGTTACCAGATTCATCCAAGAATAATAGGTAGTTGCTCACAGATCAATTGTAATACCTTACCAGTGGGTTTCAAAAGACGAACGCCGAGTAAGATAATCTAGGCAAACAGAGGTGCTATACTTAGTATCATGAAATTAGTCCTTGCTTCTCAAGGTTTTACTACTCCTGAGATAGCTAATGCTGTTGCTCGTCTCGCAGGAAAACCGTTTGATAAGCTTCGTGTAGCTGTTATCAACGAAGCCTACGTGGGTATTACGGCAGGTCGGCATGAAGGCTGGCTGATCAACGAACTTTCTCAAATTACCCAGTATGCTAATACCGTATCTTTTGTAAATCTCAGAGCATACGAGCTTGATGAGGTTAAAAAACGGCTTGAATTTGCTGACCTTATTTACATTGTTGGCGGTGCACAACTTGTACTGCCACAGTTATTCCGTGCAACTGGCTTTGACAAACTACTGACAGAACTCGCCGAAACTAAAGTGATTATGGGTACATCAGCCGGGGCTAACATTCTTGGCAAGCAAATTGAAGATGCAGATTACTGGCAAGACCAGTATGGTTCTTCGGAAGAATATCTAGCCAATCCATTCCTTGGCCTTGCTCCTTTTAATATTTTGCCGCATTTTGAACGCGAAGATCACCCAGACAGAACAACCGTAAAACTCACACCACTGCTTAAAGATCATCCTTTCAAACTGTACGGTGTCACCGATACTCAAGCCGTTATATTGAACGAAGACGCGGTTGAATTTGTTGGCGGCGAACCAGCCGAGTTTGGAGTCTCGCCAAAGGCCAGTGAAGTTAAGGGCTAATCACGAACATGGAATCAGAAAATATAGCACCAGAAACAGAAGCATCCTTCCTAGGACGACCTCTCGTCGTTGATAACCAGCAATTCCTTACTGACTTACCAGACGATGTTGAGCCATTTACACCCGATACTTTGGATGCTACAACAGACCCTCTTAACCCTAAAGACCTCGATAAACTTCAGCCTGGAGCCTACACCATCTACTTTGCTGGGGATGATCAAGTTGAGCCGTACGTGCCTGCTCGATCGATCATTATGCGCAATGGGCCAAAAGGTTTAGTGGTAGATAGCGAATCTTTTGCACCTACTTTTGATGGTAACCCAGCAGGATGGGTGTTTCCTACCGGCAGCGAGGGGTTATTGCAGGCTCTCGGCTATGAGTTTGCCGACGATGAGTCCGGTCTGTATATTTCTGGTGCACCAACGCCCGAAACACTTCGCAAGGCTGCTGCAGAATATGGTGTTGAGGTCGTGTTCTTTGATGAAAAAGAGATTCGCTCACCAGAGTATCTGACTGCAATCAGTGAAGGTAAATATCCTGTGTCATATGACTACTACGACCATGACATTGGCGACGATCATATCACAGCTTTTCTACTCGGAGGTAAGCTATTGAAGGACAGCCTAAGCCGTGTGGCTCAGGATGCCCTGAAACTGGAGCGAACAGAACAAGATCGAATCACGGCAGAAATAGATACCTTTACAGGATTGTTCCGTCTTACTATTGCTACAGGTGTTGATGCTCCTATGTCATCGGGCGGCAAATCTGGTCGTCAATGGACGCATGAATCAGGACGGCGGCTTGGTCTTACTGAAACTGAAATCGAAGACATGCTGCACGCTGGCGTTACAAATGCGGAGCAATTCAAATAATCTTATCCAATTTAGCTTTGTAACGGAATTAATTGATCTGCGAACATAAGAGACGTTCTTGTATTCAAAAGAAGCTACTGGCTTACTTCTTCGCAAATGCGAGTAGTAATATGCCGAGGATGGCTAGCAAGAAACCGCCTACGATTCGTATCCAGTGTCTCTTGGCATCAATTTCTTTAAACAAGAAGATCCCGATTGCCACTGTCCAGACGGCGTTGAGTTGGATAATCGTAAAGCCAATTGAAGCAGGCACGTAGCGGTAAGCTTGAAGCATAAAGAAACTTGCACCAAGATACAATACGCCAGCGCCAAGTCCTAGAGCGAGGTTGCGAGTATCAATGGTTTTTAGCTTTTTAAGCATTCCTTTTTGACTCGCAATATACATCAGCAAACTAAGAGCAATTGCCGCACTCCACACTACTTGCTGGGAATATACGCCGACTTCTGTTGTGACATGCTTGTTAATGACCGTAACCAGACCAAATGCTACACCCGAAAGAGTCGCTAAGTAGATGCCGCCCAAATTTGCTTTTGCTTCTTCCTTTGACCCAGAAATAGTAAAGGCTATAGCCGACAAGAACACGGCAATACCAGCGAGCAATGCAAACACTGGTCTTGTCTTGGCATACTCACCTAAGATAATGAAACTTAAAACTACCGCTACTGGACCTTGCAAGTTCTTCCACTGGTTTGACCGCGCCAAGCCAACCTTGTCGATAGACTTAACAAAAGCAACAAAGCCAGTTGCCCAGATGGCACCCGCCAGCACTGACCAGAGTAACTGAATATTTACTGGTTCATGAAAACCGAGGAGTGGTTTAAACAGATATAAAATAACTGAACTGATGAAAAAACCTGTCCCCATAAGTAGGCTAAAGAATACCGCTGGCTGGTTAGAAAGCTTGCGAGGAATGACGTACAGACTAAAGAAGATGGAGCTGACAAATGCTAGTAGGTAGCCGGTCATTTAGCTTCTCCCGAAAAATTAAGCGACTCACCCTTAAGTAATGCAAACCCTTTATAGATTGCTTTTACTTCATCATCTTCGAGGTCTTTTTCACTTACAAAAGTTTGTGGCAGTTCTTTCTCGGTAAACCAACCACATAAACTGTGATCTTCGGGATTCATAACCGGTTCTGAATCTGCATCTGCTAGCTGGGCAAAATAGATAACTTCAATAGAGTGCGAGCCTTTAATCTCATTCTGGTAGGTAAACACTGCGAAAGGGTCACCAAGACGTACTTGTACGCTAAACTCTTCTTGAATCTCACGGATTAGCCCATCAGTTACTTGTTCACCAAAGTCTATATGGCCACCAGGTAACTCGTATACACCGGGCAAAAACTTCTTGGTATCGGCACGCTTGGCCATGAAGACCTTGTGCACCCCATCTATCTTGCGATGAATAAATGCACAGGCCGTTATAACTTGTTGGCCTGGCGTTGGGGCAGCACTGTCTTGAGTTGCGTTAGGATGACTGGTCATAATTGGATTTCCACTAATACCGGTAAGTGATCTGATACATCTGTAGATAGCGTCTGTGCAGATACAACTTCTATATCTTGTGACCCAAATACATAGTCTAGACGATAATCGAGTTCGTTGACCTCAAAGCCGTTGTACGAGAATGGCTTAGTCGTCCAAGTATTTTGGTCGTAGTCTGGACCGAGATTTACAACACACTCTTGAATACGACGAATAACTTCGGAATTAGGCTGGGCGTTAAAATCTCCGGTCAAGATAAAATTGCTCTTGTTGTTACTGATCGCTTTCACTAAAGCATCGGTTTCTTGCAGCTTTCGCTCAGATGGTTCAAACGCATGAGTGTATGACATATGTACCGTACCAACTGTCAGCTTAACGTTGGCTACATCTATCACTGCCTCTACATACGCTCTATTTTCATCATCGTAATTGCCCGAACCCTGCTCCTGATTCACCCAGACTGTTCGAGTACTGGTAATTGGATGTTTGCTAAATATTGCATTAGCCAACTTGAGCTCCTTGCCTGCAAATGCTATTTCCTGAAAGTGAACGTGGTAGCCAAGTTGCTCGGCAATAAAGTTTGGCGTATGAATGTGCTGCTGTGTGTCAAAGTTGATAGTCAGCTCTTGCAAGCAGATAATATCGGCCTTGTGGGCCTTCAGGAATACGGCAATTTTGTTAATATCCTCAAGATACCAACTGTTCCACTGGAGTATTGAGACTTTAGACACCGGATAGCTCCTGTGCTAATTGAAAATCCATAAATTTCCCTGTTGTTGAGTCCTTCTTTGGTACGAGAGTATCAACGACTGCATCTGTGCTTAGAGAGCCATATATGTGTGGGTATGTTCCGCCCTTGCCGCTAAGTGGTGCCTCGAACTTTACTTCTGGCTTAACTTTATCGAGATCTACCATCAACAGTAGTATGTCATTCCTGTCAGTGAAATGACGATTGAGCATTGCAACTGTTTGATCTGGACTCGTTGCATGAATAAAACCGACTTCGTCGAGTGTTGAATCAATGGTCGATTGTATGTATTCGCCAGTTTCTTGTGCTTTGCTCCAAATATCTGGCGTTGAGGTAATAATGATGGTTTTCATTTAACTATCTCATCTAATAACTCAGGGAGCTTAATAGTCTTAAAATGTCCTCTGTCTGTGTATTCCTGGTATTCGATACCTTCTACTCTTTCTTTCAGTATTTCGACCGTCTTCACTACACTTGGCTCATCATCGCTTGAAATGAATACAGTTGTTTTAGCTGTGCGCGCCGGAAAACCAGTATCGATTTCGAAATCAAAGAAATCTGCGGTGTCAGAAACTTCGTAATTAAGTGGGTTTGTCCATGGGGCAACCAGCACAACTTTACCAACTTTTTTATCTTTATTCTCACTCAACCATCGTACCAAAAAACCGCCACCGCAACTGTGACCTACAAGTATTGTCTCTGGCGTAATGTCAAAACGCTCAAATTCTTGCTTCCATTCTTCATAGCGAGGGCGGAATGGAAACGGCGGTTCGATTGATACGGCATGAATATCTTTGAGAATTAACTGGCGTTGCAACCATGCAAACCAATAGTTCTGGTTATTACTCGGTAAGCTTGGGTCATAATGCTCATCTTTGTCTGGTCTACCTGGTACTAATATCGCATTCTTCATAGAGAAACTCTCTTATCTACATAGAAACCGTCCTTAGTTTCTCCATCATTCGTCCAGCCTTCTTTTGTAACAGCTTTGTAGATTCTGGTTGGAGCATCGCCAGTGCAGTTTTCTCGGTCAAGCTTAAATACAGTTGTAGATTTGTTATAGCGTTCAATTGCAGAATCGAGCTCTTCATCAGGAATTTCACTAGCCTGTGCGCGAAGATACAGGCCAACACCCTCACCTTCAGGTAGCGTAGAGTCGAAGATCGTTACATATATGTTGGGGTTTTGGCTGATATTTTTTGAATGCTGAGTATCAGCTGGCGACCACCAGTAGATATCGTGGTTGTCATCAAAAACATACCATACTGGCGCAGCCCATGGTGCTCCGTCTGCATCTATAGTCGATATAGTGGCGTATCGTATCTTTTCGAGTATCTTTTTGCCAGTCTCCGTCATATTATGCAGCTGCCTTTATAAATTTACGTTCAACCCAACCGTTGTTCTGTTCTTCATATGTCAGATCAGTTGGCTCAAAACCCAGTTTTGTTAACACAGCAACACTACCTGGATTATTATCTTCACAGTAGGCTATAAAATTCTCGACGTGTAATACGTCTTGGGCCGTCTCCATGACTCGTTGTACTGCATCAGGAATAAGACCATTACCTCGCTCAACTGGATCAAGGAAATAACCAAATCCATAATCATTCGGGCTGTCTGGTGCATCAAAGGGGTTATCTATGTCTCGCCAAAATGAGACAAGGCCTACCGGCCTATCTGCTGCAAGAAGCGTATAGCGCACAGTGTGGGGATCATCTTGATATGTTTCAACTTCTGCTGCAACATCTTCCGGTGAATGCATGCGTGATGCCACTGAGACTCGATCACGGATTGATGGATCGGCTTCTAGTATTTCTAGCATTCTCTGTGCATCTTCAGCTTCCATGGGCCGCAGTGTTACACCATCCCGAACTTGGATTTCTTTGAGCTCACTAATGCCGTGAAGATTCCTGGGGCTTGGCTGCAAAGTGTCTATATTTCTATCCATACTTTAAGCCCTCTCTTCAAACCAGGACTTATCCCGATTAAACTGCCACGGGTCACGTGTATTCGATTTGTGAACGGTAATATCACGCCAAACATCACCGACAACGTAAGGCTCCTTATCGAGCCAGTTTTGAAGTTCTTTTTCTGACGGGAAATCAACCAAAATCATGGAGCCTTTCATCGAACCATCGTCATGAAGCAAGGCTGCTCCGTACCACATATTGCCAGACTTCAGTAGATCGTCACCCATGTCTATATGTTGCTGACGAACTTTTTGACGACGTGCTGGAGCATCGGCATCTGTCCCATCTAGCCCAATTACAACGAACTGCATGTTATTTTTCCTCTCCAAAGCCCAAGTAGTTACCCGCATACCTCGTACCATTTAGCTCATGCCATAGCGCACAAACACCAGCGGTGTAGCTAATCGCTAATCCAAAGCTGTCTTTCTCTTCTTGTGTAAGTGGCTTGGTTGCCACTTCGTCATATCCTGAAAATAACATGTCGATAATTTCTTCTCTGGTGTAATCAGTTTCTAGGCGCATAGATAGGAAGGTGCGTGCTAAGTCAATAATGCGATAGTTATGTTCGGCTGTCTCCATATCGAACACCGCAGTTACCTCATCGCCTTCAGCAAATACATTACCGAGCCACAAGTCTCCGTGAATAAGTGTTTGTGGAAGATCGGTTTGGAACAGCTGCTCACCATCTGCGATGAGCTTTGTGATAGCTGGCTTTAGCCCACCTTCATATTTTTCAAGATCTTCATGGACGTTCTTGGGCTGAAACCATTGCATCTTACTGAAAGGGACGTCAGTGTCCTCAAGCGCGTCGTGAAACTGTGCCAAGGTTGACCCGAAACTACGAATAAGACCGAATGAAGCAATTTTTGGAACTTCACCTGCGATACGTTCACTTAAAGTAAAGGCCAGGCCATTGTGTTCACCGACATGCTTACCATTATCAAACGTCAGGTAGTGAGGGGTACCAATGCCAACCTCGGCTAGTCGGTGCTGCATTTCGACTTCGCGTTCAACCGTCTCAGGAAGTTGGAGTTTAAGAATTCGCATGACAAATTCTGTACCATTGGCAGCTCTCAAGTTATAGGCATCGTTGGCAAAAGCATCACCGTTCTTTTCACTGGCAGCCAGCTCATCGGGTGCATAGTGATGAAACAGTTCACTGAGGTCAGGAGTGGTAAGCGGCGCCTTAGTCATTACTTGCTTACCAATCCGTTTAACCTATCAGCAGTAGCGTCATCGACTTCGATTTCTTGTACATTCTCAGCAAAACGACGATTGTTCTCTTCGCCAGGAAGTCGTATTTCTGTACCTTCTTTAGGCTTCTGCGACTTCAATTCAGTGTTCAGCGAGTCTACGGACTTTGCAAGACCATCACTCGTACCCATTGCTTTGGGATTAAACACGATGAGAACAGCACCGTGCTCTTCCGGCACAAAGCTATCACTCATTTCTGGGCTAGATGGCTGGCCTATTAAGCCACTGGTCAATAGTTCAAGGAAGTAGACCAGATAGTAGCCTTTGTAGCTTCCGCCCATGGGGACAATGTTGCTTACAGGGTCATTCGGGTCACTCTCTGGGTCAACTGCTTCTTTGGCTACTGTAGTAAATTCACCTTTTCGATCAACCGCAGCGTTTTTCTGCAAAGGCTTACCATTCTTTAAGCTGTCCATAAATTCAAAGAAAGGAATTTGAGACGTCGCCATATCCACACAGTGAATTTCTCCATCTTTGCCCGGAAAACCATAGGCCATGGGATTTGTTCCAAATACGCCGCGAGTACCGTTATGCGGCACAACCGCACTGGGGCCGCCATTGCATACAGCAATTGCTACCAGCCCGCGCTTGGCCAGTCCTTGCACCCAGGCATGAAGTGTGTGCATACTCTGCGAATTAACAAACGAGGCCATGGCTAAGCCGTTCTTTAGTGACCGCTTTTCGAGCTCATCGTGGATTCTTTTGATGTACACCAACGGGCCTTGGCTCTGAAAATCAATAGACAAGTACGAGGGTAGGTCAACTTTATAGGTGATTGCGTGCTCTTTGTTCTTGATACTTGCTTCGAGGTCACCAATCGTAGACTTTAATGGGTTAGAACGAGGTGATTTACGAATATGCGTTTCGATGGATTCGTCGGCATAATATTCAGCTTCTTCTGATGATACTATCTGTGATGCAGCAGTAATGAGCTTTACTCGTAGGTCTTCTGTACTAATCTTCATCTGGAATCTCCTTGTTTGAGTAGTAAACGCTTTCAATCGGAAGGTCACCGAGCCATTGTTTCAAAGCTTTATAGAGCTTTTCGTAATAACCTTGTTCGTAAGCCTCGGTAGATACCCACCAACTGGCGTCAACATCATAATTGAGCAATTCTTCAGTTAGTGGAGTTCGCAAACCCATCGGGTAAAGATAGAAGCAACCAATATATGTGTCGGAGGTATTGTAAACAGCATATGCAAATGAGTCTCCGTCTCGAAACTCTCGTTCATGCCAAGCAAGGTCTAATAAATCAAATTCTTCTGATACAGGTTCTGATGGCCAAGAACCACCACGTGTATTACGTATAGTTTCTAGGCTGGAGTTCACTGCGTCCATATCGGCTTTAAGATCGGCTCTGGTTAGTGTTTTTGCTCTCAGATCTTCGTAATGAAGTTCGCTTGGAGCCTGAAAGCTAATCTGTTTTGTTAATCCTGCATAATTCATTAAACTTATTATACTAACTTTCTCCGGTTTCTCCAGGTTAAGTTCTCACTCAACGTTAGGACTCTTCGCTAATTCATCGTGAGCTCGATCTTTAGTTTGTATTCTTTTTCTTGGAGTACTTGATGGCTTTGTAGCCTTATTGACCGAACTTGATTTAGCAGGCTTTACAATTTTTTTAGTATATAGTTTTCGTGATGAAGCTATAACTCTATCTGCAATTGTCTCACTACCATTATTATCAAGTAGGACTGTCACGCCAGACATTGGCTCTTGAGAATGTACCGCCGCTATCCTTGCATAGAAGTTAAAGCTTGGTAGGTTAGCAATTTCTCCCTGTTCAATGTAGGGACTGAATAATGGAAGCACTAATCTTTCGTCTGTAGGACTACCTGATCTAAACACGACTACTGTTCCTGCGTTGGCGAGAATGATATCGACTAGTCGTTGTTGATCTTGTTGGCTTGTGGACTGCTCGGCCATCACAAGGAATAACTTATATTTCCTAGCTTCACTTAACATTTGTACAAAGCTCATGGTCGCAAAGTTTTGGAATTCATCTACATACAGAAAGAATGGCGTACGGTTTTCTGCTTTGATTCTAGCTCTTCTTAAACTTGCAGTCTGTAGCTTTGCCAGTACAGTAGTACCAAATAGCGTAGAGGTATCATCGCCAAGCAGTCCTTTTGAGAAATTGCAGATTAGTATTTTTCTATCGGCAAGAATCTCCTCGAAGTTGATCGTTGATTTAGGTTGCTCAAGTACGGCACGTGCAGATGCAGAAAATAAGAAGCGCCCGATCTTGGCAGTAATACCGGCGGCCATCTTAACTCTCTGGAACTCACCAGCTTTACCAAGCTCGTTCTTCCAGAAGTCTCGTAAGTTTTCGTCTTCAAGGTTGCTTGTGACTTTTCTGCGAAACTTAGCATCATTGAGCAACTTAAAGATTGTAAACAGGGTTGGTTCTTCTAGTGTTAGGGCTGTTTGTATTGCATTACGCAAAACGTACTCGATTCGGTGTCCACCCGAATCGTCTTCAGAGAATATCTTACGCAGTACTGATACGGTGGCTTCAGTTACAATATCCTTCTCGCGCAAAAGGTCGTCGCCCGTAAGTCCAGGAGTTAATTCTAGTAAGTTCATGCCAATTGGATGCTTCAGGTCATCGGGATTCATGTATACAACATCATTAATACGATCTTCAGGGATGTACTCTAATATTTTTTCTGCAAGATCACCGTGAGGGTCTACAACGGCAATTCCTTTACTATTCCGAATATCTTGCACGATCTGGTAGATAATCATGGTTGTTTTACCGTTTCCGGTACCGCCAATAATATATACGTGCCGCTCTCGCTCTGCTTCAGTAAGCCCAATCGGTGTAGTAGTTCCTTGGTGAATATTCTCTCCAATTAATACATCGAGTTTGTTACGGCCTTTTAGCGATATTGGTGCTGGCAATGTTTTACTAAGTGACTTCACGACATTTTCTGTCTTTGCTGTTTGAGTATGTGGAAAGTGATAGAGACTAGCGACTTCTGATACGGCAAACACGCTTTGATGCGATGTTAGTAATGAAGGCAAACGGTATAAGTAGCTGAATCGTTCATATTTTTGTAACAAGTGATGTTTAGTATGCCGCAAAACTAAACGCTGATACTTTGGGGTCGCATAGAGTCCCAGAGCAGCATCAATACTTTTTCGTCTTGATAGTCGGTCTTTCTTGCTATCTGATTTGATGAGAACTCGGATATCAGTTTGAAATAGCGGCTGTTGAAGCTTACTGCTTATTGCCTCTACCTGTTCGTGTTCAAAATATGACAGTGTTCTTACTGGCTTTATGCCTTTTGCCACTTGTTTCTTATATTCAATATCACGACGACTAGATGCGTATGACTCGGAGCTGCTACCGTGAAAAATATCTGTTATTGTTCCCAAAACTCCAAAAAGTACAGTGTTTATAAGTCTGGTTAATGAGTTCACAATAGGCGCTGAATTGCGACTCAATTTTGGCATTACATTGTCATTGGTCATTATCTTTTTTATGAGCAGGTCGGCTTCTCGGCTTTGGGTAGGCTGAATGACGACTTGATAAGCCATTAATTCTCCGTCATTAAGCTTTGTCATCGCATTGGTAATGTACGCAATTGGATCATGAGCCTCGAGCTGCTCGTAGCTTTTTAGTGGGTATGCAAAGTGAGCATTCTGCCTAAACTCGTAAATCTTGAACCGCTTCTTTTCTAGGCTTGATGCGTAGTCGCCAACGCCAGCGACCTTCACTTCTGGTAAATAGGACGCGACAAGATGCTCAATATTTTGTGAGTGTTTTGCATGGCAATGAATAAGGTAACGTATACCACCGCTTCGAGTAGATTCAATTTCAAGCGATAGCACATCCTTGCGTCCTATTAATCTTTCAAAATATGTTTGCGCACTAAGCAGGCTAAAGACACTCAATAATAACTGACCAGTTGCCTCTGGAGTCTTATCTCCACGTGATGGTGGAGTGAGTTCTAGGATAGATTCAGGACGCTTATATAA
>ERZ650304.213-NODE-213-length-36540-cov-5.269837_pt1 | contig 36540 bp, 35 predicted proteins | sample MGYA00376240_ERZ650304 | MGnify/ENA primary metagenome ERZ650304 (study PRJEB26733, sample SAMN07839271) | wastewater metagenome | biome: small river; feature: stream; material: water | place: USA: North Carolina | collected 2016-03-01 ... | reverse complement strand
TCAAATTTGGGAAGAACGATGTATTGGAGGTTCTCTTTCGTAATTCCAACCCTATGTATAACATGCAGGCAAACGTACCAACCGCTCAGCTAGATCTATCTAAGAACTTAGAAGTGGGCCACCCGAATTTTGACCCTACTGGCGGGAGTGGCTTTGGCCAGCGTGCCAGACTCGATGATGGTGAATTCCGAACCTGGTGTACGCTCTCGCACTTTTCAAAAGATGACCCTGTCATATTCCCCAACCAGCCCGGAGCTGCCCATCTACATATGTTCTATGGCAACACCGGTACCAACGCTTACAGCAACGGCAATACCATTCTAAATAGTGGTGGGAGCTCGTGTAGCGGTTTTGAAGCTAACCGAAGTTCATATTGGTTCCCTGCGATGCTCGATACAAACCACAAAGTTCGTGTACCCAATCTAATGGATGTGTACTACAAAGCCGAAACCATTGACCCACCGGCAGGTGGTTATTCGGCTGTCCCCGGGGGTCTTAAGATGCTCGCTGACAATCCAAAAGCCACCACGCCTTTTCCTGTTACCTTTAATGATGGCTGGGGCTGCGCTGACATGTTCCAGTCTCCCACAGACCCCATCATCCCAGTGCGTGAAGGTTCAACGGGCAGAAAATTATTCCTAAAGCTTACCTTCCCACGCTGTTGGGATGGACAGCCTATCGACATGACCTCCAGTGCATTCGTGGAACATGTACACTACTCACCAACATATCGCACTTTTGGCCCATGCACCGAGCCTGGCTATAGCAAAGTCTTGCCAGAGATTGAAACATTGATGCAATGGGAATTAGCTCCTAACGAAAATACCGACGGCTGGTTCCTGACTTCGGACATTACCAACATGAGCACCATGGCCCACAAACCAGGAGGAACTACTCGCCACGCTGATTACATCGCGGGCTGGAACCCTACGGTCATTAGCGCCTGGCATCAGAGCTGTATAAACGAACACTGGAATTGCCAATCTGACTTTATTAGTAACAAGGTTAATTTCCCGATTCCTATGAACGGCCAATACAATAAACTGAAAGAAACAAACTTCCAACTATACGACCAAAAAGGTCCGGTAATTTTAGACATTCCACACTAGTGCGTGTAGATCATTAAGCGTGCTGTTTTTTGGATGCTTGGTAACTGGCAGTAATGAGTTGCTTCAGAACGTTGTTGTCGACATCACTCAAACGCTTAACGTATAAACAACCCTTGCCTAGCTTATGCTTGCCAAGCTTTTCAAGTAGGTTCGCATCTAGAACGAATCCACCATCTGTTAAATACAGCGTCAGTGCTGCTTTTCGGGGCGAGAAGGCAACCAATGGCCAGTCTCCTTCTTGAGTACTGCGTTCTGATTTGTAGTGGTATTGGTCGAAGCCAATGATGGCTGTGCCCCACATTTTGGGCTCATGTCCTGTTACCTCACCAAATATCTTTAGGAGTTTTAGGCTATCCTGCTGTTTAGTTTCATCCTCAATGGAGTGAATGAAATCGAGTACGTCTGCATCGTTCTTCTGAGTCTTTAGTTCAACCATACAACCAGTGTACCAAACCTACTATCTGCGGAAACCAGTGTTTGGGGCGGCCACTTCCAAGACGCCGAGGCCGACGGGGTCAGTGATGGTGCCAAGTACGGTGTCTTGGTCTAGATTGCCGTTGTCGGTGATATCGTAGCTAATGTTAAGCACGTGCTGGCCATCAAACATGTCTTCGGTAATAGTGGCTGAGCTGACGTTTGCGTAAGCTTTAGTGTTAGGGTTGTACTTTCGTAGCACGACTTGATTTGGCTTGAGATCTGTCAGGAATGCAAGGTTAACGCGCTGTGTTGAGCCATTGGGTACGTTGAACTTAAAGTTAACGAGACCAAGTGGGTATGAATAGCCAGCGTCTTGGTCGGCTAGAGCTGATTCTTTCGAAGCACCAAAGCTGGTAATAACCGTACCGTCTGGTGTTTCTAGACTGGCCTTGGCGCCGCCTTCTAAATTAATCAGTCTGGAAGTGTCACTATCTCCACCACCTTCACCGTCTCCATCGCCACCATTATTGAAGCCAGCAAGGCCGATGTTGAATGCTGGTGAAGAGAAGTGGAACCCGTCAACAGTAATCATGATGCCGCCATCCACTTGGGCAAAACCGAATTCGGATGATTCGTCATCTGCGCCCGTTTCAGACTTAATGACACTGAGCGATTCAGCGGTTAGCTGATCGGCAGTTGTTTCAAACACACTTTCGATTACGTCATCAGGCATGAATGCTTGCAGACTTCCGGTATTGAGATCTTCCGGTGCAGCATTTTCTGGATCGTTAATTGACTGCTGTGATGCAGTGGCAAGCAAGTGAGGACCACCCAAGGTAGCACGTACCGATCGAGGCTGACCGCCAGGACCAACCGCTTGTGCCCAGCCGCCCATGGCGCCAGTTACGGCAAAGAACGAACCGCGCATCTCACTGTAATGTCCGTTGATGTCATAGTGCTCATTTGGCTGACCTTCATCTCCTGAAGTAGTAAATGTCATGTCTAACGAGGCACTAAGTGCATCTGCGCTTGATATTAGGGCACCACACATAGGAGGGGTAGCTGTACAACCACCAAAATCCTCACTGTTGTCACCGAAAGGCGTACGTACCGGATTAAGCGTCACACTCAACATAGCGTCTTCCGTGCCAAGATCTGCCGTCACCCAGTCAACTACGTGACCATGAATAAGTGAAAAACTATAGAACTCTGCCAGGGCGCCAAAGTCCCCACGATCAATGGTGATAGTGATTTCTGAGTTAGCAGTAATGGGGTGACCAGCTGGCGTTTCAGCATTTGCCAGGTCAGAGTCTCCGCCGTTAACAGTATTTGTATAGATATTGAGGCCAGATCGTCGTCCCAATGCCACATTCGGACAAATGGTTGCACCAATATCTCCAACATCGGGATCTTCAAAGCCAGTGATTACTTCCTCAGGATCGTTTGAGCTCGCTTTAATACTTAGCGCCGATATAGTTGGCCGAACTACTGGCGAACCATGGTTTAAGTTATCCCACCGGACGTTAGTAGAACCACCTGCCTCGCACATTTCTTGAGCAGGCGCACCAACTGTTGCCGGTGGATCTGCGTGGACCAGTGGGAGGTGATACAGCCCTGCTCCAGCGAATAGCATTGCTAGCACAAGCACCAGTACTCTGCCGGTTAGTGTTTTTGTGTGAGTCATTTTGTTTTTAATCTTCATACAAGAGATCCTTAATTATTACTCTTAGATTACCATAAACGGTTAGCGTGTATATGTTTTAGCGGCAGTAGTAAAGCCTGATACCTGTAGGGCTGTCTTACCTGGAAAGGCTTCCATCTTGAGCTTATTGCCATCCATGACCTCTAGTAGCACGACGCCTCGAACGGTTTGTTGTCGTTGCATCACAGACCCTGTGGGGGATGGGGATGGCGAAATAAACTGCACTAACTCGTACTTCATCACACCGTCTGCAGAGCTAATGGTTGCCGGGTCAGGAGAGCCATCTTTGGCAGAAAATTGCTGGGCCCTGCCGTCATAATAACCAAAAGATATATCGGTGACAGTTGGGTCAACCACGTCAGGAGTAATAGAGAAGTGACCATTCCAGTAGCCTTTACCACCGCCGGGGTTATTGCCATTCTGGAATTCTTTGGCGCCGGCGTAGCCATTGGTGCCAATCTCGAACCAGTTACCGACCAACTTGCCAGCAATGTCATAGTCTATTTTGCCGCCGCGTGGCTCGGCCTTACGAACGTTCTTAGCAAGCATCTGCTCTTTGAGGTTACCTTCAAAGTACTTAAAGAAGTCGTCGGTATGAATCTTCCAAGGTTCAGCGTTATAAGAATCGGGATTCACAAAACCTTTGAGCTTCATGCTGTAGTTATATATTGCAGTATCCAGCGACTGAGCACCCACCCGTCCGATTACCTGCCCAGCCTTTACCGGTACATGCATCTGGCCACCTGGCTTTAGCTTATCCTTTATAGAACCGTCTAGGCTAGTTAGCAGGTCGAAATAACTTACTACGTCGCAGTTGTGCTGAATTTCGATGCGGTATTCGGCTTTCTGGGATGTGCCTGCATCGACATTCTGGGTGCGCTCTTGCATGGACACGATGTAGCCATCTGCCATGGCGTACACTGGCGCAGCATCACGATTCCGCATGTCCTTAGGGTAGAAATACAGGTGATCAATAGGTGTAACATGGGCACCAGCCAGCGCTCCGATAGGAATGACAGCGTTGACGTCTTTCATGTCCATGGGCATATGGGTCATAGTTACCGGACCGTTACCTTTACAGTTATTCAGGACTGTTTTTAACTGATTTACCGGGTCGCCTACCCGAACTTTATTACGATTAGTGCGAAACACCTGCCAACCTGCAAAGCCTATGCAACCGACAACGACTAGCACTAGGAACACCAGAAAGACATGAGCTATCCCCTGCTGGTTTAATTTTGTAAGATTTTTTTTATTTTTATACATATTGGCATACTAAACCCACTACGTAGATTTTACAATAGCCATAATCATCTTAGATTAATAGGTAAAAGTGTCGAACACTCGTCTATTACATAGCTTGGGAGATAACTATTACGCGGTTTTCGTATTGGTTGGTGGAGCGGTTGAATTTGCCGCCACAAGTAATCAGACTAAGTTGGTTGGTAATTTCCGGGTCTTGCGAGAAGAGCACACTAGCAGCATCCGCCACCGGTACGTCTTTGACTTCTTTTACTTTGAATTCTTTTTTGTCACCATTGCCGAACTCTACGGTATAAATGTCACCAGCTTTCATCTTGATGAGATCTTTGAAGATACCGTTATTGACCCAGCCACTGACGTGACCATCGATGATGCTATTTCCCTTTTGGCCCGGGCGTACGGTATCCACGAACCATCCGGCCATGTTGATATTGTCAGGAGTCGCTACTTGCTTGTTCTGATCTACGCCGACTTTGCGCAGGAATCCTTCTGCTTTAATGCTCGGCAAAGTTATGTACTTCGGGTCATCATCATTGCCGAACCACTTATAGGTATCTTTGTCGGGCTTAGTTTCGTCAGGCTTATCCGGCGAATAGGTGATGACTTCGTTTTTCTTTTGCTGAATTTTCTTTTGGTCACTGTGTTTGAGTAGCCAAAATCCAAAGCCAGCAACCAGCAACACTACAACCACAAGGATTATGCGCCAGTTTTTGCGAGCAAAACGGAGTATCTTCTTCATGCTTGCCTTCTGTCGCTTAGATGGTTAGACGGATGATGTACCGAGTTGAAAGCTTGTTGTCAGTTGCCCACTTGCGCCATTCACTGCGCTTTTCAGAAAGTTTTTTGCGGGCATCGGTAGTAGAAAGACCTTTGAGATCTTTAGTTCGGTAATTGTAGATTTCGTCGATTTTCTTTAGCAACATATCTGCCTGGTCTTTGGTAAGATCACCGTCTTTAAGGTCTTTGGCTACGTCATCTTTAGCTCGCTTATAATTCGTTTCGAGTTGATCAGCTTGCCGCTTAGCAATCTCTTCTGGTGTACGAGCCGCAGCTGTCGAACTTCGGCTAGTAGTGCTGTCTTTTTTGACATACTTATTAGTAATGAATCCGCCTGCTACTCCACCAAGAATGAAGACGATAATGAACGGCGCTAATTTTCGAAACGCTCGCGATCCGAACACGCGCGCCAACGCGTTTTTGATTCCCCTCAAGACTTTTTTCATGCTTTCAAGTATAGCAAAGTTGTAGCTAATCGGGCTTAAAAGCGACGAACATTATCGCTGTTATTTTTACCAACCTTACTAACTCCAATAGATACGCGGTATTTGAGCAGTGGAATCGTTACGACTTTGAGGTGATGCGCAAAAGAGTAACGAACCCCTGGATCCTGCTCTTTCAGCGGTTTACGGTGTCGCAAGAAGTCGAAGTAGATGTAGGAGAGCGAGCCGAGCAACAAGCCTGCAACGGCGACCAACGGAATTATCTTGCCGGTTTCTGCCAACTTATCTCCTGCTGCTGTAGAAGTAGTTGGCGTCTCGGTGCTACTGGCCAATACGTACTGGTAAGCACCCACTGACGGGCTATTGCCCGGTCGCGCTTTACCGCGAGCATCAGTTGTGATGCCAAGCACTGACCCACCAGCAGCGATAGCTGGCGAGCCAGCGAGTAACGCTCTAGTTGGGACCGGACCATCATTATTCTGCAATGAGCCAAGCGTGGTGATGATATTGTTGAGATTCTGCTGATCGCCAGTCTGGCTAAAACTCGCGCAGCTATTATCATCAGAAAGGTTGTGTCCGAGCGAATTTATAGAAGGAACGCCTGAGCCGGAACACCGACAGCAGCAGTCGCATCTAAGACGCCACAGTTGCTCGAAGTATTGTCTGAGAAGTTATTAGCAAAAAGGCTATTATTGACATTGATGGTAGCGGTACCTATACTGCCCACGCCAGAACCACCGGCGATGGCGTAAAAGGCTGCGGTATTAAGCGTCTCAGTAGCAAGTGACCCCGTGCCCCCATGCGTTTCGGTAACCGTTACATAGGTCACGTCAGCGGTAATGGTAGTGTTCCCACTGGCGCCAAAGGCAACAACATAGAAGGGAGCTACGAACGCATCGGCAGTTAGGTTATCTATAGTGGTATTAGTAATGTTGGCATGTAATGTGCCAGTGCCATCACCGCCAGCTCCGGAAAGGAGACCAAAACCATACAGTTGCTTATCGCCACTGGTTGTTATGTTGGCAATTGTAGTATTACTAATAGTGGCAGTCAGCGTAGTGGTATCATGCTTGGAAATCGCGAATGCGTAAATATCCTCACCGGCCCAATCGATGTCATGAACATAGATAGCCTCGCTATTAAAGGTTGTAGGCTGTGTGCCCAAAGCATTTATATATATCCCTCCACCTTTTGCACCATGACCATCAACGTCAATATTTTTAAGTATAACGCTCGTATCAGTCATTTCAATATCAATAGCCGCACTCCGAAAGGCGGTTATTTTCATGTCAGTAATAGTAATAGGCCCCGCTACGCTATTCGCTTTGAATGTCGCATACTGACCACCGTCACCGTTAATAGTAGTCTGGTCCATGCCTGCACCTTTTATGACAACTGGTTCGGTCAGTGATGGTAGATCGGTGGTCAACGTCTGGGTACCTGCCGCAATGGTAATAGTGTCGTTTGTCCCATAGGTACCAGTTGAAGTACAGCCTGTTTGAGTCGAGCCGGCATTGACTGAGTTAATAGCAATGGTAATGGTGCAACCGCCCGAAACATTGAGCGTGGCTGCCTGAGCCTGACCACCGCCCAGCGTGAGCAAGGTTGCCAGCCCGGCAAAAAAAGTTAGTAAGCCAAGGAAGTATTTGTGTTTTAGGAGTCGTGTCATCGTCGGCATAAGCATTAGTATATAACAGTTTTAGGAACTAGATGAAGGGCTAATCACTTGTGTTGCTACTCCGGTTGCAACTGCTCCACTGTTTGGTAGGTGCATGGTTACGGTCGTTCCCTGTTGTGGTTTACTAGCAACACTAATGTCACCACCATGTTTGTGCAGAATCATTTGGGTAATAAATAGGTTGAGCCCCAGTCCCTCGTGATCGAAAGTTGCAGTATCTACACCGCGAGTGAGTGGCTCAAAAAGGTGCTGCTGAGCTTCGGCGGTGAAGCCTTGACCACTGTCCTGCACAGCTATAGTCGATTTGCTATGCCCCGCTTGAGCGTTAATAGTTACCGTACTACCTGAATTACTGAACTGGATAGCATTCTGGACTACCGAACCAACTACTTGCTGTAGTTCTTCGGGTTGCATCTGCACGTTTGCCTCTGCAGAAAGTCCGCTTGTGAGCTTAACACCCTTTGTTTGGGCCTCTTGTGATAACGCTGGTGCGATGTCGCGCGTAAAGATCTCCTGTACATTCAGGCTCGGTGAAGCATCGTTAATGGTACTGAAACGCTGCACCTTGCCGAGGGCCAAGGCAACTTTATCGAGCATGGCCAAACCATTCAGCAGCAACTTCGTATCAGGGAACTGCTCAAGACCCTGCGTACCTTGTCGCAGTTGAGCTGCATGGGTAGTAAGTTGCTGAGCGGCCACACCAAGGAAGGCATTCTTTTGTTCAAGCAATGCCCGCTCACGAGCTAGTGTTTGATGATATTGTGTTCGGAGTTTCTTTTGTTTGGACCAGGCAACAAAACTTACTGCCACGATAGCCGCACCAAGCACTGCCCAAATAGCGTGGTTGAGGGCTCTACCCCATGGCTGGCTGTATGATTTCGAGACCATCAACACGATATCGGTAACGACGACGGCCACGGCAATACCCGCCATTGACAGCCATAGCCACTTAGCAGAAGTCGTTTGTTCAACATCATCAGCAACCACCGCTTGATTAGCACTGAGTGCTTGTTCGTTTTGTAGGGTTAACGTTTCGGCAGTTGTCTGTAGTGCGGTCAACTTTGCATTGAAAGTGGCCATGAATTCCGCTTGTAGTGCGTGCTTAGAAGCGATCAACTCCATGGCACCCTTTAGAATACTCAGTGGTGTCCCCAGGTAGTGAGTTGTTATCGCCAAGAAGTCAGATACAGACTTTTCGGTCTTAGCAGTCCGGGCGACCAAGCCCGCTGCAGCTTTTTGGTAGCGATATTCTTTGATTGCACGATACCCGTAGTATGCTGCCAAAAGTAGCAACCACGACAAGAAGAAGTATGGCACTATGCTTACTTTTTGTTGGCGTGGAGCGACTGCAAAAATATTCGGCGGCAGCTCAGTACTTGGAATTTTTGAGATATCTAACAGCTCTGGCTCTTCTTGATTGGGCGACCCACCATTGTTTGACGTCGCGGTGCCACCACCAGATGATGGGCGGGTAGTTGGACGCGTAGGACCGTTTGGTGACGTTGGATTAGTAGGAGTTGTTGGTGTGGTAGGGTCTGTGGGATTAGTGGGGTTACCTGGGACCAATACATCATAGATGCCCAATACCCAGGTGCTTTGTCCGACGGCATTTACGGCCGAAACCTGGAAGTCGTAGCGAACACCGGACGTCAAGCCGCCAATCGTGTAACTGGTAGCAACGCCTTCTGGGTGTTCATATTCACTCCACGTATTGGTATCGTGTACTCTGTACTGAATTCGGTAATTGGTAATTGCACTACCGCCATCACTACTTGGTGCTTGCCATGACAGTGCCACACTGGAAGTAGTTGGTACGCCAGCAAGGTTTCGGGGTGGCCCAGGGACTGCCTCACCTACCACAAAAGTTGGGTGGGTAGCTAAGTGCTTGTACCAAATTGGTGTCGAGAAATCCCAAGTATCGAGTGGTGGATTAGTGTTACTGTTTTTGAAGTAGTTTGGCGTTTGATTGTTGGCGTTAACTGGATGGCAAGCCTCCTGGCCGTTGAATTCTGTGGATTGTAAATCTGAGTCTGCAGTATTTTCGGCCACAACCAGCAACTGATTTGTAGCACAGGGCACGGTCGCACCGCCTTGTACGTCATAGTAGTTATTATCCAGTAAATTTGCGGGGTTGAGACTCGGCTGGCTTTGGTCATATGGTTCTTCTACCCATCTAAAAATCCTACCCGCAATTAATCCCTTAGGGTCGCTTGCACCATTTTGGATGGTAGTCGCACTAAAAGAATTGGTTACCTTGGTCAGATCATTCGGTGCAGATTCGAGAGGCCAAACCATAACCGAACCGACCAAGCCGCCGGTAGCTGTTCCATATAGTGATTGGAATACGAGTGGAACGGTGTCAGCAAACTCTGGTGTCTCATTTGATACCGTGCCACTGGCATAGGTGGCAGTAACATTAGTCTCGATAATAGACCCTGCTAACCCTCCCGCAACAGCTCCAAACTCCACATACCCTTCACCAATTTCAGAATTCTCGCTGAAGTACATCTCGCTATTTTTGCCAGCGACATTGCCCGTTGCATAGCTATTTTCGATAGTCCTTTCGTCTGCAGGCCCACCCCCTTGAGCATAGGCGAATGGTATGGCATTACCCACCAGCCCCGCCACCACCCCAGGGCCTTCTACATCCCCGGTGGCATATGAGGTCTGAAGCGTAATGGGGCCTGACATAAGCCCGATCAATCCTGCAGAACTCGAAGGTGAGCCGCCAAGGCTGTAAAGTCTACCGCCGTTAGTTACACTGCCGGTGGCATACAAACGTTGAACCGTTGTGTCACGATCAGTCATCAGCGTACCAAACAATCCTCCTGCAAAGGCAACTACATCAGCCCCCGTAATACTGACGCTACCACTTGCGTGGACACTACCAAGCTGTAAATACTGCATTTGTGCTTGCCCAATCAGCCCCCCAGCAAAAACACCCGATCTTTGAGCACTATAGTTGACGCTTCCGGTTGCATAGACATTATTCACGACAGACAGCGCCGGAATGCTTGGCTTTGAGCTCATTAAACCAACCAGGCCTGCAGCATAGGAACTTACCTGCTCTGCACATTGCCCTGGGTTACAATCTTGATTGGCTGATACGGTCACGCTGCCGGTTGCATAGACATTATCGAGATGTGTCCAGCCTGCCAAGCTACCTGACAAACCACCCACGATTGGGCCCTGTCCATTAGTCGGGATGAAGCCCTCCATGGCTACTTGGCCCGTAGCATGCGAATTACGTATGCGAGTTAGTCTTTGTCCTGTACCGATGAAACCGCCAGCCATACCACTTTGTATAACGGCGAAGTTTGCATCATGAGACACGGCAATATCGCCAGATGCCGAAGAGTTATTGATATCAGAAATGTCTGAGTAACCTACCAAACCACCGGCCACAATCACTTGGCCCGCAGCAGTAATGTCCATTGATGAGTTAGAGTCATTGATGATTACACCATGAGTCAGCGACTGCTCTGGATGGCTGGCATCAATGGTTACACCGCTGATTTGACCAGTCGCACCAAGTAATCCCCCTACGGTAATGCCTTTACCCGTACCGTCGAGTGAAGTAATGGTACCTGTGCTGGCGCTTCTTAGTATGGTGAGTGGTTCTGTAGTGCCGCCATACACACCTACCAAACCGCCTGCTATGCCGCCAGGATCAGAGCCAAACCAGTTGCTGATGCCGCCCCAATGACTGTCTACCGTACCATTACTGCTAAGTTGATATACTTTTGTACCGAGTAAGGTTAGCTTGCCGTCGGCGCGCATCGCCATGTCTGACCCGGAATATACCTCGCTATTAGGTGTTTGCCAATCTCCGATAGGCTGGTAGGAAGAGTCAAAAACGACCACATGGTGCGCACTGCCATTCAGTACATATAGGTTGTTTGCGCTATCCAACACGATTGCAGCCGGACTTTGGAATTCTACGGATGGCGCGCCTTCGCTATCGAACGACGTAATCACTTCCCCGTCACTGTCCATCACATGGATACGATCTTGACCAATATCCGCCGCATAGATACGGCCGTCACTTGCAACAGCTACATCATATAACTGCTCGAAAGCACCTTCACCGTCCCAGGTATGCTGCAAATTGCCGTCTTGGGTATACTTCCGGACGCTATCACCACTGACAATATATACGTTATTATTAGCATCGACCGTTAACTTACCGGGGTCTGGCGTCGGCCATGTATCCAATAACACACCTGAACTGCTAAAGATTCGGACTTCATCGTAGGCGTCATCGGTGACGTATACCCGAGACTGCGCGTCGACGGCAATGCCCTTGGGGTTCCCATTAGTTGAGTTACCTTCTGCAAAATTCCACTGCGCTAATAAATCACCATTAGATGAAAACTTGTAGATAGTACTGCTGATGGTATGACCCAAGACGTACACCTGATTCTGGGCGTCAACCGCTACCGATGTGGGCTGACTAAAGTACCCGGCATTCTCTGCAGTACATTGGATAGAGCCGGTATATTCAGAGTCTGCTAACGAGCCGACTTGCAAGGTACCGATGAGCCCGCCCGCCGACTTGCAACCCGAGAGTATAGACATATCAGATGTTACATGAGACAGCGACAACCCTTGACCAAAGGCCACTGCGCCACCTGCCCCCTGAATACCCTCCAACGAACCGTGACTTTGTGAATTCTCGATAGTTAATTGACCGGGAGTACCAAAGCCAGCAAGCAATCCGCCAGCCATTTCCTGTCCTTTTACTACCCCAGTAAACGTCAAGTTACTCCACGTGACCGACCCTGTCAGATTGCCCATTATTCCCACAATGCCGCCAGCACCTCGAGGCCCAACGACCGAGCCAGTAACATGCACATTGGATAGTATTGTGTCGCCTTGAGCTACGCCCACCAGAGGACCTACCATGGAAGAAACCGTAGCTTGTCTGAGTGAGCGGATAGCTACATTACTCAAGGTCAGATCTTTAATTATTGAATTTTCGACGTAGGCAAACAGGCCCACTACGTAATCGTCTTGGTTCTCCATATGTAAGTTGCTAATAGTGAAGCCGTTGCCGTCTAGATCTCCTTGGAATGGCGTAAACTCATCCTGAATCGGCTCCCAACCCTGGCCACCATTCCAATTCACGGTGTCACTACAATCGATATTGTTAAGCAGCTGGAAAACACCGCCGGGATATTCATCGAGCACATCATGCATTTGTTGGCAGGCGGTCAAGCCAATGAATACCTGGAAACTATCAAGATTACTCCACGGACCTTGACCATAAGAGTTAACAGCTGCCACTCGAAATTCAATATCGCCTATGGCACGTACCTCTCCGGGCAGACTGGCAACCAATAAGCCAATAAAGTCGGCGTCGGATGAAGTACTCGCATTAAAACTAAGCGCCGTGCCTACGCCGTCGTTGAGCGTCGTCCAGGACCCAATGTTTTCTGCCCAGTCGAATTCGCCCTGCATATCATCTGCAATCAAGTCCCAATCTTCCCCAGCATTGGGTTTGTACTGGATAACGTAGTCGGTGATGGGGGCGCCAACTTCCGGAGCCTGCCAGTCAAGCTTTGGAAAATAATACGGCTCAAGTTGCCCCGTTTGGGCCACACCGCTAACCACTAGGTTGCGAGCTGCCGATGGCACCTGACTAGTGCCAACATTCTGAGTAGTCTCCCAGTCTCCCTGACCAACTGTGTTAATGGCAGCCACTCGTATGTCATATAGCTGCCCACCCGTTAAGCCAGTAATCAGCTGTGAAGTGGTGGTCGAAGGCGTTCGCGCTACAGGCGTCCAAGTACTTACACTATGTAACTTATAGGCAACTGCATAGTTAGTAATGGCCGAATTACCATTGGAACTTGGTGCAAGCCACTGGGCCGTTAAGCTGGTAGCGTCAGTGCTAGAAGTCGTCAATGAACGGACCTTACCCGGTAGTGCTGGCACACCAGGAACTTGCGTACCAAAAATTGGTGCTCCACCACTAACCGTTCGCCATACATTTGTAAAATCCCAAACCTGCGTGCTTCCTACTTTGAATGGTGGGTTGGTGGAGTTATTGAAGAAGTAGTTTGGCTGAGAACTGCCGGTATTTACTGCCGTGCAGAAACCACCAGGAGTTTGGTCGGGCACAGGTACTTCTAGTTCCTCTCCAGCATATGCACCGACACATCCAGCCTGATTAGCCCTCGTAATATCATAGAAGTTATTAGAACCCGTTATATTCTCATTGAAAGGTGGATCGGCATCTTCAACAAACATCACTCCTCCCACCAAGCCACCACGATAGTCTGCCACCATACTCCCCACTGATATAGATTGCTGCCCCGTAGCGAAATTATTACTCATGTCGGCAGCCGCTACGAAAGCTGTAAAACCGCCAACCACCATAATGGCTGGGGCCAAGCTCGGATTTCGCGTAATAGAGATCGACATACTGCTGTAGCTATTACTAACTGACCCCATCATTATCTGCCCAGCAAATCCACCGGCGTACATAGCAGTGCCACCCGCAGGAAAGTTACCGGCTATAGTACCGGTAGTGTAGGAATCGGTAACCGTAGACATCTGCAGCACAAATGCCAAGCCAGCAGACCATGCTCCCTTACCGATCTCATCATCGTCATCAACGCTGTTATTAACAATGGCAACATTGACGCTCACCCGACTAACAGTACTCACTGCGACCAAGCCCGCGAAACCAGAGGTATATATTGCACCATCATTACCGGTAGCCTGTATTGTTCCAGTAACAGAAATATCCGACAATTGGCCGTTTAAAATCTCGGAGGAGAACGGAGCGACTGTAGATCCACCCGTACTGGAGGCAATGTCTACATTGGTGAGCTTTAGATTGTGAACCGTTCCACCCACTACCGAACCCAGTAGCCCAGAGGGTGCGTCGTTATCTACAACTCTCTGGTATAGCCCATCTACGGCAAAATCTTTCCCATCTAGTGTGCCCGTAAATTCGTTGCCAGAACTTGTGCCAATAGCTAAAAATCCATTACCCCCATTCCACGAGCTCGTTCCAGTACAGTCTATGGGTCCTGCCAGTTCATAGTGGCCATCAAGATCATCATGCATTTCCTGTAACTGTATGCACGTTTGGATCTGGTACGGGCTTTGCTCGGTACCTAGGCCGTCACCTGAAAAAGCTGAAGCGGATGGCACGCCCACAATAGCGACAACTGCGATAAAGACTGCAGCGCAAACTTCTGCTACGGCCAACCAGTACAATGCAGGGCGCCAGCGGTATTTGAAACGTGGCAACACAACAACCCGAAGATGGTGCAACATGCCGTACTTTGTTTTAGGCGACACACGAATAAGAGGCTTTTTGTGGTGCTGGTAGTCCATCCACATGTACAGCAAAGCCGCGGCAGACAATGCGATCAAGCCTGCGAGCGGCGACCAGAGAAATGACATGCGAGTTATTTGGCTCAAACTGGATTCAATTACGCGGCTGACAACCTTGGCGGACTCTGGCTGAACGCGCAGATATATCAAGGCCGTAACAGACGCCAGCATGACAAAAACCGGCAGAAGTTTGATCCGCTGCTGGTATATTTTATCTCCTAGGCCATTGGCTTTATCGGCAAGCCGTTTGCGCTGAACAATTCTTACTGTTGCCTTCTTCATATAAACTCTTATGCTTGCCTCTATTGTACTAGAGATGCAACTTATTAGCAGCTTATTTTGTAAAATGCCGCCAGATCAGTACAATTAAGCATAAGTATGAAGATACCAAGGAAACAACAGGGCATTATTCTTTCGATAGCTGCTGCACTAGTTGCATTGGGAATTACTGCCTACGGTGGTTACCAACGAGGGTATCGACATGGTCAAAAAGATGAAGCTGCCAAACACGTTGATTCGCAGGCCATCGACGACGCCTTTAAAAACGCTGCCAATTTTTTTCAGCGTAGCAGTACCGGCACCATTACTAAGATCAGCGACAAGCAATTAGTAATAAAGTTAGCAACCGGGAAAGATCAGACTATAGCCCTTACCGACAAAACCACCTATGTACGTGCGGCTAAAAAAGTCACGGCAAAAGACCTCAAAAAAGATCAAAAAGTTACCATCCTCCTGAGCGAAACAGACCGCACCCAAGCCGCCCGCGTAACCATCAAATAACACCTACAAGGTTCGGCCTCATAGGTATTATTAGCTGTGTTAGGTTTTGCGGCTGACTCTTCTGGAGATGAGGAGGATTGCTCCTGTACTAACGGAGGTTAGCACTAGTACTGCAAATGGATTGTTGGTAAGTAGACCGAAGCCGGTATTTGGTACGCCGGGGATTACGCCAGCACCAGCGTTATTACCGCTGCCACCACCTGGATTTGAGGTAGCAGCTCCGAGCACTTCATAGGCACCAATGTCGAAGGCATCGTTTTGCGGGCGAGCCGTACCTCGCTGATCGTCGGTCATGCCCGCCACGGTGGCCCCGCCATCATTTGCTGGCGAATTAGTTTGAAGAGGAACAACCCACGTACCATTATCTTCTATCAGCGGGTCGAGCATGGCGTCAACGTTATTATGGTCACTTGTTTGGTCGAATACATCACCACAAGTATTATCGTTGCTCAGGTTATGCCCAAGGGAATCGGGCGAGAACATCTGGGGCTGGGATAGTGGACCGCAGTTCTGCGGGGTCGCTTCATCCAGGTTCCCTGACATAAGTATGTTTTCGAGATTGGCAGTTGGGGCGATCTGACTGTTGGACATGAAAAGCAATCCTGCGGGTAGTGCAAAACCGAAGTTACCGGTGCGGTGGTTGTCTACGATAGTAACATTCTTGATAGTGCCACTCAGTGGGTTCGTTTCGTCTGTCATAAAGGTAATCGCTGAATATCCAGTAGTGTTATTGGCGACGGTTACATTACTAACATTAACGTCAAACCCACCCCCATCATTCGTCATAAATAGCGCTCCAAAACCGTCATTGCCCACGACTGAACTATGATGTAGTGTGATCGATCCAAGTGCTCCGCTTACACTCAGACCCAGCGCAAAGCCTGTGTTATCGTATACGTCGACATAACTCAGGTCCATGTCTGGAGTGTTAACACCAACAACCCCCTCGTCAGTAGCAGTATTCCCGTGAGCCTTTAACCCCTCTACAACGGTACTAGCTGCCGCAGCCACATAGATAATACCCGTACTTTCGTTACCATAAGCCTCGACCTGATCTAGCGTGACGACCTCGCCTCTTAATCCAAGGATCCTGCCTATGGTACAAACATTGTCGTACACTTTTACATTAGCCAGGCTGACCCGGTCTTTAGATTGTGTTTCGATTCCGCACAAACCATCATCACTGGTATTGCCATATATCTCCGTGTTGGAAACAGTGAGATCTGTTGCCCCATCCCCATATATCCTAATTGGGGCGTGGTACAACTCCGTAAAGGAATTGCTCCATATTGTGTCGTCAATGATTACATTAACCTCAGCGCTAACCAAGCTGCTCAGGCCTTTAGTGTTTGTTACCGTCAAATGCTGCAACGTAAGGCTATGCACCCCACTACCTCCATCATAATTCAGCCCATAACCTCCATCACCGTCGATGATAGTTCCGGCTCGGCTCGCGCCCGAAACTGTCAGATCCGTCCCACCAAAATCCAAAGCTATGACGGCCAACACATATGTACCATTAGGAACATTCACAGTGTCAGCCCCGGAACCAGCCACACAATTATCTACAGCAGCGTCAGTGTCTGCAGACTCTAGGGCCTCATATAAAGAGCAGTTGCCGTTGGTGGTTAGATCAACGGCGTTGGCTGTTACATTGATCGTTGTCGCACTAGCATGGCCACCTTGCAGAAAGAATACCGCGGCCAAACTTACTGCTAAACTCATTAAGAATTTTATGGATGATTTTTGTGACATATTGTTTTTATTTTATTACTGTCAATAATTATTGTAACTCACCCCTTGTGGTTACACAATCAACCCTTGCCCGATGATTACCGGTGGGTTAGGATTTGCGGCTGGCTCTTTTAGTAAGGAGGAGAATGGCTCCGGCGCAAGCCGATGTGAGCACAAGTACGGCCACTGGGTTATTGGTAAGCAAAAGAAAACCGGTATTGGGCACGCCTGGTGTGGTCCCCGCTTGGCCAGATCCGGCATTGACGCCACTGCCACCACCATTGCCTGTTGGATCTGGGTCTGGGTCAGGAATGGAGGCTCCGAGTACTTCATAAGCACCCCTATCGTATGCACTACCTTGAGGGCGCAATGTGCCGCGCTGATCGGTTAGTATACTCCCGATCGTGTCGCCACTATTAATTGCTGGTGATCCAGACAAAAGTGGCAAGACCCACGTTCCGTTATCTTCTGTTAGGTCATCTAATAATGGATCTGTACTATTGAGATCACTGGGCTGGTTAAACATGCTGTTACAGGTGGCGTCGGATGATACATTACTGCCAAGGGACACTAAATTGAAAAACGGATCACTTGCCGCTACACAGTTACGTGGGGTAGTTTCATCTAGATTATTGTCGAGCACAACATTCTGTATGGTCATTGTTGGTGCACCGCCTAAACCATCATCGCTCACTACTAGCAGTCCGCCTGAGAACGTGGGACCACCTGTGTTGCCAGCCCGTACATTATTGGCGATAGTCACATTCTGTAATGCGCCTGTCATAGGATGTTCATCCCTATTATTGAGAAATATTGCTGTATACAACGAGGTGTTCTCGGCGACAGTCATATTACTCATTGTCACCGCACACGATGCAGAACTCGTATCGCAGAAAGCTCCAGCCACCAAACCGCCCGGAACTTCGTTGCGCACCACAGCAACATTTGTAACATCTGCCTCAAACGACCCACTGTCGTAGCTACCCACTATAAAGACGGCTCCGCCTTCACTAGTACTGGTATTATCACGCACCACGATGCCCGAGGCATCTACCGTCCGGCCTGACAATGCGAAGAAACTGCCTCCGGCGATCTCATTGTCATAAACTACCACGTCGCTCGCGATAATGTCTTGACTGCGAATATCGGCCGTACCCGTAAAACTGGTTCCACTAAAATTATTGCCGTATATAGCTACGCCGTCCAGTACAGTGGTAGCAATACCGTCGAGCCTTAAGCCATAGTCACCACTACTAGCACTAGAAAGATTGCGAATGATGGAATTCGTCATGGTGAAGGTGGCGTTGGCGCTACTTTGGATATACGGACCATTGGCCCCACCATCGATAATGACGTTGTCCATCGTTATATTCACGTCCTGACCAGACACGTCTATGGCTCTATAAGGGTCAATGATGCTCAGATTCTGTACAGTAACCGTTATAGTGCCTGAACCCACAAATACCAGGCCGGTACCGTTGGCATCTATAATCGTATCTGCTTGTGAAGCACCATTTAACACGCCATCCGATAATGAGAGTGCGGTATTACTATCAAGCACATAAGTACCATCCGGAACGTCAATAGTGTCAGCTCCTGAACCTGCCGTGCAAGTATCAACGGCGGCATTAGTACTGGCTGCCTCTGCCGCTTCGTATAGCGAACAGTTACCGTTGATGGTCTGGTCTACTGCATCAGGAGTAACTGTTATGGTAGCGGCGCTAGCATGGCCGTTTTGCAGCACGAACGCAGCCGCCAAACTGACGACAGCACTCATGAGGAATTTCACTGATAACTTTTTATACATGTTTATTTTTTACTTAACGAATTTATTGTAGCCCACCTCTTATGCTTATGCAACCACTCTTGGGGTTAACCTTAGCTAGTCGTTACTACGACTAAGACGTGGAATCCGCGATATCAAAACAGCGTAGACTGCTGCCATGACGGCGATAATATGAAAGTTGAAGCCCAGCGCCATCCCTACTCCCGCCGAATACCAAATGCTGGCCGCAGTAGTTACGTTGGTCACCGTCTTTTTTGTTTCAGATTTTAGGATTATGCCAGCGCCCAAGAAGCCTATGCCGGAAACAATTTGAGCTGCAATACGCGTTGGATCGCCTACATTAACAGTCTGAGACAAAAAGGCGAACATCATAGATCCAGTAATCACCAAAGTCTGCGTACTAATACCAGCTGGCTTCTTTTTCAGTTCTCGCTCACCGCCAATTAGTAAACCGCAGATCAGTGCCAGAAGCAGATCAACAAAAAATTTGAATTCATTCGAGGACAAAAGTGTATCTATCATCTAATCAGTATAGCCCATATCACCCTGCAGATTATGTGTGAGACGTTGGAGTATTTTGATTTATTTTGATACTTTCGTGCGTTTTGAAATGACGAAGATTGTTGCGGCACTCATAGTTGTCAGACCAATTACAGCGTAAGGGTTATTGAGGAGCATTGAAGTGATGTGAATTATCGCCAATTGGGTCAAAACCTTTCTCGTCACTCCAGGTGCCTGTATCGCTCCAATCTGGATCGTCAGGGTTGGTCATGGAACAGTCTATATCGTTACCGAGCTCGTAGCGCTTATCTTCGGTTGCTTCGTTCTGGGCATCCTGGTCAATGGATTGCAGCTGCGCACAGGTTGTAACTACATATGGACTAGCACTACTGCCCGCACCTGATCCACTGAAGGCATTCGCTACCAGTGGGTTCAAAAACGGTACTGCCATAGACAGTACCAATAGCAAGGTCGCTGATAATGAAGATATTCTTTGTGTTACTCTCACTGTTTTCCCTCTTCTTACTGGAATGTTTGTATAGTTTTCCTTAGTCTAGTTACTTCCAGCATACCGTAAGCAGAATGAAAGTGGTAGTGGTTTTAGGTATTTTTTGTGACATTTTCTGCATTTTATTACACCAATATATACATATTGTTGTAGAACTTAGACCGATAAGCAAACTTCTTGCATATATCTAAGCTGTTGCTTACTATTGCTGTAATAGAAAAGGAGAAGTTATGCCAAAGCCAGAGTTACGAGAGATTAACGATGTCGGCCCACTGGGGACCATGATCATCTCGCCAGATGAAGTAAACGACAGAGTTTACAGCATGGGCCACACACTTCTTAGAAAGTTCCGCGACGAAGGCGTAAACCCGCTATTCGTAACTCTCTTAAACGGCGGCGCACCTTTTGCCCAAAAACTTATGTCAGCGATGACTTCATTGGACCCTGGATTTCATCCAGATAACCAGTATATGACCGTGAGCCACTACGCAGACAAGCAGAAAGCTGGTGATGGGCCTGGACTTGTATTGGGACTACCGCCCAAGCTTATCGAAAGCGGTAACGTAGAAGGGCGATTGGCCATTATCCTGGACGACATGCGTGACCGGGGTGGCACAGCTGCGTTTGTAGACGACTACTTGCGTAAACTTGGTGCAGTAGAGGTTGAACTTGTAACGCTATTACTTAAAGACGTCCCGGGAGACGAACAACTATATAAAGATCCTTTACTCTATGGCTTTGACGTTGATGACTTCTGGGTGACCGGCATGGGTGCTAACGACGCACGAGTTGCGCCAGAAGCAGGACGCTGGGTTGGGGGTATCATAGTAGCCCACAGCAGCGAAGACCTTGCAACGTTCCGGGCATAGGAAGTTTAAAGTGCGTTAAACAATAAAAGGGGAGCCATCAGGGCTCCCCATTTTCTTGGATACGCGGGCATGGCACCCGCTTAAAGGCCTGCCCGCGTATCCCCCTGGCGATTCAAGTGTATGGCGCTACTAAACGCTGTTCCTTGTTTCACCTTTCCATTACGTCGTTCTGCCATATAAGCCTCCTTTCGTTAGCTTTGTTTGGCAGTTTCTATTGTAGGAAATAACGTGTCGTAAATCTGTAAAGAACCTAACGGACGTGACATGTTACATACCAAGAAGAAAATCTCGGATGAGTAAGTAGAAGAGGCTAGTTTGTTCGAGACTGTTCTAGTAGCTCGAGTAGTTCAGGAATGGATTCGGTAGCCATGAGTCGTTCGCGAAGTTCTTTAGCGCCAGGGAAGCCTTCTATGTAGATCTTACAGAATTTGTTGAGTGTCACTAGCCTGCGAGCAGAGTTCTCAGTTCCCCATGTTTCCAGGAATAGTTGCACGTGTTTGGTATACAGGTCAATTTTCTGGTTCTTGTTCATCTCTGCCCATGGGCTCTGCTCCGCAAATACATATGGATCGTGGAAGATACCGCGACCAACCATAATGCCGTCTAGCCCGTATTGTTTAGCAAGCTCTAATCCTTGGGCGTGACTTTCGACGTCACCATTACCAACGATTAAGGTATCCGGGGCAAGGGAAGTGCGCAGCTTTGCAACCTCGCCAATGAGATCCCAATGAGCAGGTACTTTAGACATTTCTTTCACGGTTCGGCCATGTATAGTTAACATGTTAAGTTTATGCGATAATAAGAACTCATGCCACGAAAGATCTACTTGCCCGAAGCCCAATCGAGTTTTTACACTGACAGGGAAGTCAGGGCCTACCCCTTCCCTAACCGCCTTCAATATCTCCCCTGTTAGCTCTCTGTTATTTATCAGTGCTGAGCAACAGCCATTTTGGAAGACTGGTTTAGCTGGGCACCCCATATTGATGTCTATTCCAGCAAAGCCCATTTCCTTAATCTCTTTGGCTGTCTTGTAATAATTCTCTGGATTCTTGCCCCACACCTGAGCGATAAGGGGGCGTTCTGCATCCGTAAACTGAAGCTTATGAATCAGCTTTTCCCTGCCCGGACTTTGCAGCCCGTCTACGTTCACGAACTCCGTAAAGTACAAATCGGGCGCAGCAGTCTCTGAGATGATCTGCCGAAAGACCGTGTCAGTAACATCGTCCATAGGGGCCAATACAAAGAATGGCTTGGGTAGTTCGGTTAGCTTTGTAATAGACATCTCGTTATTTTACCTTACCCTACCCCTGTAATGCTAATAGAACTTAGGCAACGTCGTGGAAATCACGAAGAGCCTGTTGGGCTTGTTCTCGATAGGCCTGGTCTGTTTGCTCGGTGACAGCAACACGTCCTTGGTGATCTGCCAGCATAACCTGACCGACACTGAGCTCATCTCGGTTAGCAAGTATTACTCTGACATCTGTAGGAGAAGTGACATTTGAATGGTTAACGGTAACGCCAGGGTTTGTAGAATAGTCAGTCTGAGCCATTCGCGTAAGCTCATCGTACATGGAAGGAGTACCTTTTGGGGCTGGCTCAAAACCACCAAGATCTTGGTATGGTGAACGTTCCGGGCAGGCTGCAGAAGGTGCTAATGTTTGCATAATTACACATTAGCATATTTTTGCTTATTTGGCAATACTGTTGACTATATACTACCCTGCACTTGGGTGTTGCCTGGGTTGCTCGGCAGGCTGCTCTGGTTGTGGTGGCGCTATAGGGGTCGGGATGCCAATAGAGCCCTTAGGGATTAGCCCTTGGTCATCTCCATGGTCGTACGGATTATCTGGCATTGCATCGGAAGAAGGAATATATGTGCTCACTCCCTCTTGAGACTGCCCATCTTCGATAGGCACTACATTGTTGGGTGTATCTGGGTTATTAGGTGTTTCGTCCATATAACCAGTAAAGCTTACTTTTCTTGATTTAGCTATATGAAATACTACTACTAGACCACTATTCCCAGCGGAAAACACGGAACGCAATAGCGTAGATCACTACTAACCAGATAGCCATAATACCCAGCTGTGGGCCCATTTGGCTCAGGTGCTGACCTTCGGTAGCAATGAGGCGTGCGCCATCAATAACCGGAGTGAGTGGGAAGAAGTTTGTTACTCCTTGTAGCCAACCCGGCATAGCGAAACGAGGGAAGAAGGTACCTGACAGGAACATCATGGGGAAGACAATAATGTTAGCCAGTGGTGCAGCCTGACGTTCGTTCTTAGCCCAACCACCGATACTGAGGCCAATGCCGAGGATCAGCACGATACTAAAGACTAAGAAGATGGCTAGCTCAAAGAAGTTACCAGCCACCTTCAGATGGAACAGTGGCGACATAGCGACGGCGAACATCAGGCCAAGAGTCATAAGGCCAACAACAGCGTTACCCATCATGACAGATAGGAAGTACTGCCACGAACGCAGTGGTGTGGTGTGAAGTCGCCTGAGAATTCCCTGCTTCTTAAGTTCTGGGAAGATGTTAATAGGACCAAAGATACCAGAACCCAAGATTGCAAAACCCAGTAGCCCTGCAAAGGCATAGTCAAAGGACGACAAACTCTTTTCGTTGAGCTGCTCAGCCTTGGCCGTAAACGGCGTCGTGGTCTTAACTAGTCCGTTATTTATCTGCGAGAAGTACTGTCCTTGTAGGATTGACTGGATAGCTTGGCCTGCTTGTGCACCGTTTTGGGTGTAGACTACTTTAGCCTCTCCACTTGGAACGTTTGCACCCTGCTTAGTCTGCCCGAAGCTACCAGGTAGCATAATGGCTGCGTCCAGTTGGCCACGCTTCATCTTTTCCTTGGCTTTATCGAGGTTAGTCACCTCTTTATCTACCTTGAGCACGTCTTGCTTGCCCAATGCTTCTACGAACTGCACAGCAGAAGGGGTCTTGGATTCATCCAGCAAAGCTACACGGAAAGACACTCCTCCGTTTTTGTTGGCGAAGCCAAACACAAACAGGAAGATCATGGGAAACAGAAAGGTAAAGAATAGCGCTGTCGTATCACGGAACAGTCGCTTAAAGTTAGTTACAAAGAATACCCAAACGGTAAAGAATTGTCGGCGTAAACTCATACAGATAACCCCTTCCCGGTCATTTCAATAAATACATCTTCTAGATTTGCCTGCTCTACCTTGGTGGCTTTCTTGAAGCCTTTCTTTAGTAGGTCCTTGATAAGGTTCTTTGGCGTATCGAGGGCGATAATCTTACCGTTATCCATAATGGCAATGCGGTCACACAGAATCTCTGCCTCGTCCATATAGTGAGTGGTCAGGATCACACTAATACCCCGGTCTCGCACTTCTTCGATTAGCTTCCACAGGTTACGACGAGCCTGTGGGTCAAGACCAGTGGTGGGCTCGTCTAGGAAGAATACTTTGGGACTATGCACCAGAGCGGCAACAATACTAAAGCGTTGCTTCTGGCCACCAGAAAGCTGTTCTACGTAGCTATCTGCTTTGTCGCCCAGGTTAACCTCATCCAAGAACTTCTTTGGGTTCACTTTTTCGCCGTATGCTGCAGCAAACATCTGGATAAGTTCAGTGAGCTTGGTCTTGTCCTGGAACCCAGGCGTCTGTGGCTGCACACCAATCATGCCCCGGATTTCGTACGGATTGCTGGCTACGTCCACACCGTCGATAGTCGCCGTACCGCCGTCAATGTGGCGAAGGGTCTCAATCATCTCCAACGTAGTCGTCTTACCTGCTCCGTTCGGACCCAGGATACCGAAGATCTCGCCACGCTTTACTTCAAAGCTAATACCTTTAACTACCGTTTTGTCGTCGTACTTCTTGGTGAGGCCGACAACCTCAAGAATAACTTCATCTTTTTTTATCATACCAACCACTATATACCAGGAGTCTTAACGTGTTAAGTCTTTAGCCTTGCAGGATAAAAATGAGCAAAGAAAACGACCCAGGGGGTGCCCGGGTCGGATTCGCTCAAAGTAAATCTAATTACTTAGTTCGCTTAACGGTAAGAAAACCGTTACGTGGGTTTTCGTTTACTTCCATGCCTGCTGGTAGGTCAGTAGCTTCTGGTCGTGAATCTTTGCTGAAGTAGTAGATAGTCTGTTCTTTACCACCACGAAGGACAACTGCCTTTGAGTTTAGGTAGTAAGTAACACCCTTTGAGTTTGTGTGCTTGTAAGCCATTATTTTTGCTCCCTCTCTTAAACGTTAGTAGTGCATCACTAACATACTCCGGTGGCTTCCCACCTGTCAATAACATTTAACACTTTGACCGGTGTTACCCCTGTAAAAATATGTGTATTACAGATCGTGGAGCTCGGCCTTAACCCACCGCTCCATGCCAAAACGGAGCACGAATAAGGCAAAGGAAATGCTCGCCAGCACCAGACTCCAACCGGCCAGATCTGGGGACCATGGAGGAGATACAAAGTTAAATTTGTAGAAACTATCTGGTATGGATTTCTGCTGTACCCCACGGGCAGATACGTACTCCGTGATGCATGGAATGCGTCCACTGCCCGATAGACCTACTGGGAAACGTTTTTCACATTCTGCCTGCGCTTCGGTATATATCTTAGTGTTTTCCACGCTCAGACGGTCCTGCTCGGCCTTAACGAGCCGTTCGTAGCGGTACTTCAACTGAATAGGTTGCTGGATGCCACTGTCCCCTGCCGTCAGGTCGGTGTTCATATGGGCGTACATATACTCCCTCAGCTCCCGCAGAGCCTTCTCCACGTCCCCATTATCTTTATCTACCTGAATGACGTTATCTCGGAGCTTTAGTGCTGTCAGGTTGTTGTTACGCAGTGCCAACGCACAAACAACAGCACTGACCACTGCTACTACCAAAAAGGCCCACAGGTTTACGTGCTTCAGGATTTTGTAGAGATGCTTAAACCACTTTTTATCCATTAGCTTTATACTACCGATTCAACAGCCGTAAGTACAGATCACTAATCTGCTAATGGACCAGCACTAAGGAGTATTAGATACTGACAACCCCAGCCCGGGATAGCATCAAAATTCAGATCATAAAAAAAAGAAGGTTCAGAACCTGCGTAATCCAACGCTGTCGAGCCTTCAATGCATAAAGTATAACATGGACTACCTTGTGAGCTCAATAACGTTTTTACTCTTATCGATCAGTAGCAATCGTTTAATACTCTTTGCCAATCGGAATTGGTAGTTAAGAACGTTCTTGATCTTGGTTATGTGTAATCTGGAGCGACGAGCATCGAATATAATATGCTTCGACTGCTTAATACAGATCTGTAGTTGCCGTTCAATGTTTCGCTTGCCATCACCAGTCGGACTCTTCAACTCCCACTTAACTCCATCGATCAAGAAGTCTGGTGTCTTAAGATTAGATCGGGGTATAAACTCAACATCAGTCTTAAAGTATTCAGCGAGCAGTTGGGCCGCACTAAGTTCATAACGAGCTGGAGATGGTTTGAGATTGGTTGGTAGAGTAACCCGATACTTGGCCATGAGCTGTACTATACAGCCTCTAGTCCTGGCAGAATATTCCTTAGGCTTACTTTACTAGGTTTGTTATCAGCACTAGACCAACAGGGCTCGTCCTTAGTGATGCGGATCACAAATGCGGCAATGCTAAACTGTATGTATGCATATCTTTTTCTCAGGCATCGGTGGCGCTGGTATTGGCCCCTTGGCCATGGCTGCCCAGCAAGCGGGCTACACTGTTAGTGGTAGCGACAAGCAAGATTCACAGTATATTAGCTATCTAAAGAAGCACGGAATAACCACTGTACATATTGGCCAAACAGAAGAAGCCATTGCTAAGATCCATAATGAAACTCCGATTGATTGGTATGTCTACTCCTCTGCCGTAGAGAAAGAAAACGCCGACGCTCCTGAACTATTGTTCGTAAAAGATCAGGATATTAAGCACAGCAAACGAGACGAACTCCTTAACCAGATACTCACTGACAAGAAACAGCAAATGGTGGCCATTGCTGGTACCCACGGCAAGACCACAACGACTGCCATGACCGTCTGGCTACTTACGCAGTTAAAGGTGCCCGTCAGTTACATATTGCCCGCTAAAACTAGCTTTGCTGACATGGGCCACTTTGACCCAACCAGTAAGTACTTTGTCTACGAATGCGATGAGTTTGACCGTAACTTCCTGGCCTACGAACCACACCTCAGCCTTATCACGGGTGTGAGCTGGGACCACCACGAGATCTTCCCTACCCGTGAGGACTACCAAGAAGCCTTTAAGGAATTCATGGGTCAAAGCAAGCACACCTTACTATGGCAGGAAGACTACGACTATCTCGGCCTTACCGGCACGACTCACATGGACGTACTTGATTCCGACCACCCCCATATAAACGACGTCACGCTGCCTGGCCGGTTTACTAGACTAGACGCTTGGTTGGTTATCCAGGGTGTACATGAACTTACTAAGACTCCCGTCAAAGAACTGATCCCGATCATGAGCAAGTTCCCTGGCCTGCAGCGCCGTATGGAGCAGCTTATCCCAAACCTGTACAGTGACTACGCGCACACACCCGAGAAGATCCGGGGCGGCCTATCGGTAGCACTGGAAATGGCAGCCGAGAAGAACCAAGACGTCATCGTGGTCTACGAAGGCCTAACCAACCGCCGCCAGCACTATATGCTGGATGATTACCAAGACTGCTTTGCTGGAGCTAAACAAGTTATCTGGATCCCCAGCTACCTAGCCCGTGAAGACCCCAACCAACGGATAATCCCACCCGAAGAACTTATTAGTCACTTGCCCGACCCTAAGCTTGCAGTTCCCATGGAACGAGACGACAAGCTCAAAGCAGCCATACAGGGATACCTAGACCAAGGTGTCATGGTAGTTGGTATGGCCGGTGGTGGTGGCGACAGCCTGGATGAGTGGCTCAGAAAAGAATTTAAAGCCTAGCCAAATATCCCAAATAGAATCCTGCCAAGGAGTATATTCTCGGCAACAAGGATAGCTATCCATCCAGAAGTAGCGGCCGTTTTGTACCCGCGGTAAGCCAGCAGAACGCATCCTGCAAGAAATGGCCACAGCACGACGATACCAAGACTAGCCGCAAGACCCGGGAATAACTTTCCGCTACCTAGGAACACGACCGCGGATTGCAGTATGGCAAGGCCAGCTAGCAAAGTCTGCATCACTCGTCCCTGCTGCGTATTCGCCTGATTCTGAGTAACATTGACTACTTTCTGGCCATGACGACGAATAGCAAGACCGATGAGCACTAGAACAAAGATTCCAGCAGAGATAACTAAGGTAGAGTAGATGCGACTGTCGGCATTAATATCTAGCATTACCGTGATTATATCTTCTACACAGCTAAACAGCTAGAGGGGTAATCGACACCTAGTTTGTCTTATAGTGCAACTGAATAAACTGCTCAAAATTCTTTTGACCGACAAACTCTAGGCCAAGCTGACCACTAAAGTCACCAAGTAACTTTATACCATCGCCTAGAACCAACGGATGAACGTCTAGAATCATCTCGGTGATAAGGCCAGCTTTAGCAAAGCTTCCGTTCACCTTCCCACCACCAGCAAGCAGTACCTTATTAAACCCGGCAGTCGTAATCTTGTCTAATACTTCCTGCGGCGTTCCAGTTACAAACTTCACGTTTTCATACGTACTTTCTGTGGGCACACTAGAATATACAAATGTCACCGCTCCGTCTATGGGGTATAGATCACCCTCGTACTGCTTAAACGTATTGTGACCAATAAGCAAGCAGCCAAACTCAGCTATTGCAGCGTCAAACTGGTCGTCGTCCACGACCCAGTCAGAATCACCATCCGGTTTTGCTATAAAACCATCCACACTAATAGCGTTCATCAACGTGACGCGCATCTATTCGCCTACTCTCCACTCTACCCGTGGATTTCCTTCAAAGTCACGAGTACTAAAGACTACAAAGCTCTTAGGAGTGATTCGATAAAACTTTGCTGTATCTGTTCCGTCTTTCATGGCGATAACTGCCTTACTATCTTTGTCGTGCTTCGCAGCATATGCGTCTACTACTGCATGGTCAGTGGCTTCTGCGATTAGCTCTGCTGTGCCTTCTACGGACATGCCAATAATGTAGTTTTCTTCCGGGGTATTCTCGTGCACCTTTATTACTGCTGCCACATTAGGGTTCTGAGCAATCTCTTTAGAGTGACGTCGCTCAGTAGTACTGCGCCAATAGATATTGAGGTCGTCATCTGCATAGAAGTGCACATTACACAGCCATGGCTTGTTATCTACACAGGTAGCCAGCTGGATTACGTTATTAGTCTTTAGATATTCACGGATTAGTTCTTCTACTTGTTGCATATTATTCTCCTGCTCCTATTACATCACGAATTATCAAAGTATTAATAGCAGCTGCACCAGCCAACAGCGGAAGGTTCTCTTCCCACCCTGACCGTTTGTAGCTCCGTAGATCTACGCCACCATTTACACCTACAACATCCCAGTCCTCACCATCTGTCATATTCAAGCGACAATGACTTTCGCTAAGCCAAAGCCGTGGAGCGACAAGATCAAGCCCTTCCGGCGTTCCGGTGAGCGGCTCACCCCTTACGCCAACCCGTCCCCTTTGCGTGTTAAAGTTTAGCTCAAGAAGTGAAGCCAAAGCAGAACGGCTATCCATATGGGTGTAGCCCAGTACTGTAGTCATGGCCTCAGCTACTGGCTCTTCCCAGTCCTGCTGCGCTGCAAGCCACCGCATGGTTTCAGTATTTAAGTAGGCACCTACTCTCCCATTGTTAGCACTTACCGTTATGTCCATTGGCCGCGGACTAAATGCAGCATCCGGATCCGGTTCGTACCACCGGGCAATAGAAGCATCTTCATTAGAATGTCGGTCTATGTTGCGGCCAAGAATCTGGCTAAGTCCCGTTAGTACAGAGGGTCGGAAATCTTGGAATATTGCAGGATTTTCGAAATCCTTACCGGCCACAACAAATACTCTCGCTTCAGGATCCCATACAAGGATCTCATCTTGCTTTTGTAAGTGTTCGAAATGGGTATCAAGTATCATATCAGTAACTTTCTTCTGCTTGAGGATATGAGCTTCAACGACTAGCGATTATCCCCAGCTCCTTTAATAACATCTCGTTCTTTACGTGACATTAGCTTAGCGAGATTCTTCTCCATGATTTCGTCAAAAGATAGCCCCAAGCTATTAGCCATGACAGCTATGTACCAGACAACATCACCGAGTTCCTTACCAAGCTCCGCCCGGTCTTCTTCACTAACCTTGCCTCCTTTGTAGGCAACGATCTTCTTCCACTTCTCTACCACTTCCCCGGCCTCACCAGCTACGCCCATAGCCCAGATAGTTTTGTCCATGAGGCTATCTACATACTTCGGATCGGTGTATGCAGTCGTCAGTGCTTGCTTTTGGTATTCATCAAATGTCATTTGCTGTCTCCTCTCAACTCACGGCACGTCTTACCTGCCGCTCTTTACTCATTCCTCTATTGTAACAGCGCCCTCGCGCAGCACTTCTACGGCATCGTCTACAACTCGGATAAGGGTAGACGGTAACTTACCCGCAAGATTGCCGCCATCCACGTAGAAGTCTATGGAGTCACCAAAGTAAGCCTGGGCTTCAGGAATGTCGTCTGCTGGCTTTTCACCAGGCTGGTTTGCGCTGCTCGTAAGTAAGGGCCCAGTTTGTTCCAGTAGCTGAATTAGTTTAGGATCGTCGACAACACGAACCGCTAAAGAACCTACGCCCATATCAAGATAGCTTAGGCTAGGGTTATCTGTCGGTACAATAACCGTTACAGGACCAGGCCAATACTGTTCGACAGCAGTCAGATAACGTCGCTTGAGCCCCAACTCTACCAATTGGTCGAGACTAGTCGCAACAACGGTACCCGGCTTCTTGTCCCGTGACTTTAGTTCGTATAAATGCTTAACAGCCTGCTCGTTATTAGCTGCGCAAACTAAGCCGTAGACGGTATCAGTCGGCAAGACACCAACTTTGCCAGCCTGTAGATCACTAATAAGTTGTGTATCGCTGAGGTCTTTGTAGATGGTCATGGCTATTAGTATATCAGGGGTGGTACACTATAAGCATGAACATATTCGCCCTTACACTAGATAGTAAAGACGTGACACTCTTTGACCAGCCAAAAGCTTGGCTAGAAACCCATGGCATTAACATCCTTATTATCATCGTCGGGGCGTGGGTACTCCGCCGTCTGGGCGTAGCCTTGCTTACCAGCATTATCAACCGTGCGGTTAAATCTCACCCTTTTGCTAGCGAGACAGACCGCAAGAAACGTACCGACACATTAGACAGTTTGCTTGGTGCCGTCAGTAAAATTGTTGTCTGGATAGTTGCTGTCATTATGATCGTCGACGAGCTTGGCATTAACACTGCCCCGCTGCTGGCTAGTGCTGGTGTTGTGGGTGTAGCCCTGGGTATTGGTGCCCAGTCCCTCATTAAGGACTTCACCAATGGTCTGTTTATTATCATCGAGAATCAGTACCGTGTTGGGGACTTTGTGCAGTTCGATACCGTGTCTGGTGTAGTGCAAGCCATTACTATTCGTACCACCATCCTCAAAGACTTTGACGGCAACGTCCACCACGTACCTAATAGCAGCATTACCGTGTCTACCAACATGACCTTTGGCACCAGCGGCATTAACCAGGATGTAACAGTTAGTGTGGATACGGATCTAGAGAAACTCGAGAAAGTTATCAACAAGGTCGGTGAAGACATGGCTGCAGATGAGAAACTTGACAAGAAGATTAAACGAGCTCCCTACTTTGCTCAAGTTGTACAGTTTGCCGAACGCGGCATTGTGGTCAAGATCCTCGGTGAAACAACTCCAGGCGCTCAGTGGCAAGTAAAGACCGACCTCATCAAGCGACTGCGTCAGGCATTCGTGGATAATAACATTGACCTGCCTATGTCACCACGTGCTAACAAGCTACCGGCGAGCAGGAAGACCAAGAAATAGCTTAATAGAAACCATTAGCTTTTAAATGATGCGTCCCAATATGGTAGGGTGTATAGATCATGCCCGACCAAGATGACTTAATAGAACAACGCAAGGCCGAACATATTAGCCTGAGCTTGGACACAGGATCACAGCACACGAGCAATGTATTCGCTAAGTACCGCTTGCCTTACCGCGCCCTCCCTGAACTGAATCTAGACGACGTAGATACTTCTACCGAATTCTTGGGCCACACGCTATCTCAGCCACTTATTATTTCATCCATGACTGGCGGCACAGCCCACGCCCTGGATATAAACCGTAATCTCGCAATCGCAGCCGAAAAATGTGGCGTGGCTATTGGGGTTGGGTCACAACGTATCGCTCTTGAAAAAGAAGAGGCAAAAGCCTCATTTATGGTAGTCCGTGAGTATGCTCCCAACGCCGTGATTATCGCCAATATGGGAGCTATACAACTCAACAACGGTCGTGGAATAGATGACTTCCGCGAAGTAGTCGATATGATTCAAGCAAACGCGTTGTATCTACACCTTAACCCGTTGCAAGAAGCGCTCCAGCCGGAAGGTGACACTAACTACGCAGCCCTACTACCAAAGATTAAGAAATTGGTACGAAACATAGGTGTACCGGTATTTGTAAAAGAAGTAGGTCACGGAATAGACGCGCAAACCGCCAAGGAACTACTAGCATTAGGCGTGGCCGGCATAGATGTTGCCGGTGTTGGTGGAACGTCCTATGCCTGGATAGAAGCAAAGCGTGCAAAGAATGCTAACTTTGCTGATTGGTTTAAAGACTTTGGTATTCCGAGTGACCAAGCAATATCGCAAATTTATCACCTGAACAAAAAGTCCACCATTGTAGCCAGTGGTGGCGTGCGCAGCCCCCTAGACGGACTCAAAGCTGGTGTACTTGGTGCAGATCTCTATGCTGCCGCTACCCCATTTTTGGAAGCAGCCTTACAAAAGGATCCTGAAGCATTACTCAAACAACTTAACGATTGGCAGCGTGGTCTCCAGGTCGCCATGTTCTCATGTGGTATTGATAGTTGGTCAAAAAGACGGCAACTTACACTGACCTTAGATGCTAGCTAGCTAACCCGAGTCGAGCGATGTGTTTCTGAATTTTTGTGGCTATCACTCCTGGCCGCAAATCTTCAAGACTAAACGTACCGCGTGTAATTTCTGGGCGCTCCTGGAGGCCGAGAGCTTCTGCAACCTGCATAGTTGTCTCATCTGGCGTAGAAGCACTTGCCGTTATGGCCGTCACGCCATCGATACGACCAAGCTCTGAAGCCTCGCGAGCATTAGCTACTGCGTGCACAGACACCGACTCGTCACCGTCGGTCAACTGTCGTGCTAGATCAACATACCCTCTACCATTAGCAGATCCGGGGTCAGTAACAACAACCAATCTTCGTGGCCGTAGCTCTACCAACTGGCCAACGCCCGCTTGGCGATCTTCTACAGCAAAGCAGACATTGCCACGAGGCGTAACTCGTACATGTGCTTCTGGCTGGGCAGCCCTAATATATTCTGCAATCTGCTCCCTGTACCCCAACGCTTTATCTGCTCGCAAAGTAGTCTGGGTAACAATTCCGTATATACCACCCACAGACAACAAGGCCTCGTCCGGCTCTTCTCCAAGTTCAAGATAGTGTCACTCCACTGGCACCTCAATAACGCCTTGTTCTGTCTTCTGGTAATCCAAGTGGCCAACCATGCCCAAAACTTCGTCATGGAGTTTCTTAACCTCTCCAGGCTTGCCGTGACAGATATACAGAACCTTCTCACCGTTCATCCGAGCCCGCTCGGCGAACTTGTGTGTCGCCTTGACCAATATACAAGCGGCGTCAAAAGTCGTAGCGCCATTGTCTTCCAGGGCTTGATTAACTTCAGGGCCAATACCGTGGGCACTAGTAACAACAAGTTGGTCTGGTGGTACCTCCTCTACAGCATCGACGAACCGTACCCCACGTTCTGCATGAAAATTAATAACGTCATCATTGTGCACAATACCGTGCAATCCATATACCGTATCAATACCATAACTACGAGCCTCATCTACTACTCGAGTCAGTAGCTGATCTGCGGCATTAACACCTTCACAGAAACCAAAGTGCTCAGGAAAAACTATATTACTTGACGCTTCAGACATCGTCTTACTTTAACACACTGACCTTAATTTAATGGTTACTCTGGTCCTTACAGGCCTAGTGTCGCATCACTGAGATCAGACTCTTGGAAGTCTTTACTGTCATCTACTTTCTTGAGTGCTGCGTCTATATCGGCCGTAGCCTTGTCTACATCTTCAGAAGTGGCTGGATTCTTAACTCGTTCTTGCTGAGTAGCCTGAGTGGCAGGTTTTTCAGCTGCCTTCTTGTCCTTATTATTCTGCCAGTAAGCGTACCCTGCACCAGCAACAAGACCGAGAGCAATGAGTACGGCGACGACAATTGCTGCCATATTACCCTTGCGTGGAGCACTACCGGTTGAGGCGGCAATGACAGAACCCTCTTTCTTCCCATCGTTCGAGTCAGCAGGAGCAGAAAAGTCAGTTGTACCGTTCTCTTCTAGCTGGATATCTCCGAGTGGGCCTTTGTCTTTGGGTTTCTCTTCTAGGATTGGTGTTGGAGCAGCAAACGTGTCGGCAGCTGGAATTATAGGCTCAGGCGATTGTGGTGCAGCTGGCGCAGCAGGTGTCTCAGGAGTAACAGGGTCAGCTACGGCCGGAGTTTCTTCAGGCGCTGGAACATTCGGTAATTCTGGAGCGCCGTCTGCTTCTGGTGACGGAGTATCTAACTCATCTAAGGTCTTAGGTGAGTTATCTACTGGTGGCTGTAGTGCAGACGCTGGGCCGACAGAAGCAGCAGGAGCTGCAACATCATTAACTGGTCGGCTAGCAGAACCAACGCTAATTGGAGATGCATCTACAGGACGCCTGGTAACCGGAATGCTGAAATGCCCATCTGATGCTGGCTCAGCAGGTTTTACTGCTGGTGGCGTTACGGTAGGCTTTGGTCGTGTAACGTCATCCATGTTACTGGTCCTCCTTCTTGGTCGCATTAGCAGCGTCAGACTTGTCGGTAGTCGTAGTAGTTGGCGTATCTTTCGCCAGTGACCCTTGCGCAGTCTTCAAGCTCGGCTTTACTGTGTCCGTTATGTATGTCCGGATAGCTGCTGCGTCTTTGTTTAGTGCAGCCCTGTCAGTTCGAGCAACCTCTAGAGTTGCCTTAAAGGCTATGGGGTCGGCTACACAGTCAACGGTGTTCACGTCTGCCAGTACTGCGCTATATGCAGCAGCGTCAGTAGTATAGGTCTTTATTAGTTCCTTCACCTTAGTCTGTTGTTCGGTCAGAGTCTTGATGTCTGCATCTGCATCTCCAAGGCGAGAGACAATAGTGCCTAGGGTGGCGTCAATGTCTGCGTAGGCTTTAGCCCGAGTAGTATCACTAGCTGTTACTTTGGTAGCTAACGTCTTGCCAATAACCTGTGCAGCCTTACATTTAGCTTTTAGGGTGGTCTGCTGTGCAGCAGTTGGCTGGGTAGCTAACTTGGTCTTATACTCTGCTACGCGTTCGGCAAGGGTCTTGGTAGACTGCTTCGTGCCATCGCTTGCTGGTGTGCTAGCAGGCGTGGAAGATGTTGAGGCATCTGGCGAGCTATTACCGTTCGTTGCTGAATTAGTAGCTGCGCTGATCACAGGAGCAAACGCCAAAACTGACAATGTTGCCGCCATGCTGAGCAGAATTCGAGTTTTCTTCATTGCTATCATGCTAGATATACACCCACATTACGTATTAATTGGTTACCTATAGTTTACCATAAGCATCTAGTAACACTACTAGTCAGCTAACCGATACGTATTACCTTGTTTCGCCACAAGGCTTTCTGCAACTAAATCATCTAGCACACCAGATAAACGTTCGTCGTGAACCTCCTGCTGCAGATGCACTAGCGTCACCGCTCCCTGCGTAAGCAAACGGAGTACCTGCCCTCGGATCTGGCGGCGCGACCCTTCAAAACGAGACTGCTTAGCGTAGTGTCGACTACTCCGTGATGCGTTGCCTGCCGTTGCCTTTAGGTGTGAACCGTAGTCCATCAGGGCCCAGTACCACTCACGTGGTGACTCTTTAGACTCAACTACTTCCTGTACTGCCCCGGCTACAAGCGGCAAGAGTTCTTTATCGTGCACGTCATCTCGGTCAATAAAGAAATGGTGAATAAACACAGATCGGATATTTGTTTCTACAAACACAACTGGCTGGTTGTAGGCATATGCACAAATTGCCCCGGCAGTATTCAGCCCAACACCTGGTAGCTTGGTTAGCTCTTTCTGGTCAGTTGGGAATACGCCATCATACTCACTAATAATCACTTGTGCCGCTTGCCATAAAAACTTAGCTCGGCGGTTATACCCTAACCCCTGCCAAACACGAAGTACATCCCCGAGTGAAGCAGCTGCCAGCGAATGGACGCTCGGGAATAACTCAAGAAACTCATGGTACTTAGTAATTACGCGGCCCACCTGCGTCTGCTGGAGCATCAATTCCGAAACGAGGATCCGGTATGGATCCCGCGTGCGACGCCAGGAGATCGGAAGAGCGTCGTGTAGGGAAA
>ERZ650304.212-NODE-212-length-36711-cov-5.539884_pt1 | contig 36711 bp, 39 predicted proteins | sample MGYA00376240_ERZ650304 | MGnify/ENA primary metagenome ERZ650304 (study PRJEB26733, sample SAMN07839271) | wastewater metagenome | biome: small river; feature: stream; material: water | place: USA: North Carolina | collected 2016-03-01 ... | reverse complement strand
CATTAGTGAATTACAGGCGTATTTAAAGAAACTGAGTCATGAATCATAAGCAAGTAGAAGAATATGTTCTGTCTATGCCGAACGCTAAGCTAGACTATCCGTTTGGTGAAGACGTGGCGGTATATAAGGTCCCCGTAGACGGTGAAGACAAGATGTTTGCGCTCATTCCTGAGAAGACTAACCCGGTGCGGATTAGTCTGAAGTGTAATCCAGAACTAGCTAAGATTCTGCGAGAAAAGTACGTTACCGTCATGGAAGGCTACCACCTTAACAAAAAGCATTGGAATACCATTGTGCTCAGCGGTGAAATTGAGTGGGAAGATATCCAAGGCTTCATCCGCCACAGTTATGACCTTGTTACTGGTGCCAAGAACGCCTACCCAGAGATTATCAAGTAAGCTATTTTGCTGACTCACCGAGTAGGATGGTGGTGCCTCTGTAGGCTGCATCGAGGACTTCTTTTTGGGCCTTGTTGGTGCTAGTGCTATACAGTTGCTTGACGTGTGTCTGGTAGGCCTTCAGGTCTGTCTTTAGTATCCCGGTGAAGACGTCGTCGTACTGGTTGTTCTGGGCAGCTTCTTCCAGGGCTAGATCAGTTTTACCGCTTTTCTTGAGGGCGAGTATTTTGTCGTCGGTTTTTACTTTGGCTTTAGTAAGAAGGGCTAACACTTCTTTATTAGATGACTGCAGGGCAAGACTGGTGTTGGCGGCGAGGACCTGAGTGCTGCTAGAACGGACAGCTTTTTCACTCTGAGCAAGGCCAGCAACACGAATGAGTTCAGTCTGCTCTTGAGCTAACGTGAGTAGTTGCTCGGTTTGACCTTTACTACCAGCAGTTAAGAGTGAGAAGGCCATTAAGATAAGGACGAGGAGGACTGCGCCGCCACCGACCAGGATGAGAATACGCTGAGTTTTAGATCCGTTTCCCTTTGGTAGGCTGAGCTTACTCTTTGGCTGTGGCTGCCCACCGTTCATGATGAAGTCATACTGACTTGGATGACTCGGCTCCGGAGCCGGAGCAGGTGGGGTATAGGGCTGTTCAGGTTGCATAGCATAAGCATATCAAGGAGCGGGACAACAGTCGAGAGTGGTATAAGGACCTATCACCAGTGCTAGTGCTTTCTACTTTTGGTGTTTCACTCTAGACTAGGGGTATGGATGCAGTGGAGGAGATCAAGAGTAGGCTGAGTATTGAGGATGTCGTATCCCAGTACTTAGAGTTAAAGCGCTCTGGTCGTAACTTCAAGGCCCTGAGTCCCTTTTCTCAAGAAAAGTCTCCCAGCCTTATGATCTCTCCTGAAAAACAGATCTGGCACGACTTCAGTAGTGGCAAGGGCGGGGATATGTTTAGCTTCGTCATGGAAGTAGATGGCCTGGACTTCAAGGGCGCCCTTGATCTGTTAGCTCGTCAGGCGGGCGTGGATCTTACGCAGTTCCAGAAGCGGGGGGATGGGCAGGCGGCCAAGCAAAAAGAACAAATATACAGCGCTCTAGAGATGGCGGCTAAGTATTACCAGGTGTGTCTGAGCCGGAGCAAAACGACACTGGAGTACGTGCTCGAGAATCGTAAGTTTACTAAGCAAACGGCTACGACATTTCGACTGGGATATAGCCCAAACCAAGATGCGGGGCTTACGAACTTTCTCAAAGGCAAAGGCTTTAGCGAAGAGATTATTAAGAAGGCGGGTCTTGGCACGAAGCGCTACCGCGGGTTTGGTGACATGTTTCGGGGTCGTCTTATGGTGCCATTACAAGATGCGCAAGGGCGGGTTATTGGCTTTACGGCGAGACTGCTAGAAGCCAATGCTGATGCCCCAAAGTACATTAATACGCCCCAGAGTCCGGTATATGACAAAAGCCGTCATGTGTTTGGGCTGCATCTTGCTAAAGACGCACTGCGTAAACAGAACTTCGCAGTGGTAGTTGAAGGAAACCTCGATGTTATTGGCAGTCACCAAGCGGGAATTATAAATGTCGTAGCCACAGCCGGGACGGCCCTTACCGAGCCGCATCTCAAAGCTCTCAGTCGTTTCACTAACGATATCCGTTTAGCTTTCGACCAGGACGAAGCCGGGCTTAAGGCCACCGAACGAGCCATCCCCATTGCGAGCCAGGTAGGCGTCAGTCTCAGTATGATAACCGTGCCGGAGGGGAAGGATCCAGACGAGCTGGTTAAGAAAGATCCCGCACTGTGGCGTGAAGCTGTGGGTAAACAGCAGTACGCGGTGGACTGGATAATGGAACGATACCAACAGAAGTTGGACCTAACCAGTGCACAGGGGAAGCGTGAGTTCAGTGACAAAGTTCTCGCAGTCATTAACCAACTGAGCGATAGTGTAGAGAAGGATCATTACTTACATGCGGTTGCAAAGCTACTGGGCGTGAGTGTCCAGGCGCTGCACGAAAAGACTGCTACCTTTAAGCCGGCGGCCGAGAAACCTAAGCGGGCAATGACCACGCAGCCGAAGCTGGATAAGCAGCGAGCTGACGATATCAAGGTGCAGAACAAGATACTCGCGTTAAGCCTGTATCTACCCAGCTTACGGAGCTATTTAGGGCCGTTAACAACAGATATGTTTATCGAACCTGCTGCTAAAACCTTGTTGCCGTTCTTAAAGACCAATCCAGACTTTAACGTCGACCCTGAAGATTTGCCTGAGGAATTGCGAGAAGTAGGGGATTATGTTACAATTTTGTCATTAGTTTATGAAGAACTGTATCGGAATCTGGACGTCATAGAGCTTCGTTACGAAGCCGCCAGATTACAAATCCGAAGAATAGAAACATACGTAAAAACTCAAAAAGCTCGACTTGCTTCCGCCATGCACTCGGCAAATGATGCGGACATGGAGAAGCTTCTCGAAGCCGCCAAAAGACTCGACGTTTTATTAAAAACAGCTAAGGAGACTACTAAGTAATGCCACGAGCTAAGAAACCCGCAGCCAAAGACGCTGCTGCACAGACACCTGAAGAAGTAAAATTAGAACTAGTCGTAAAGGCTAAGAAAGCTGGTGAAATCGACCAGCGCGATATCACGGCAGCCTTTCCTGACACTCCAGACAACGTAGATATTCTCGACAGTCTGTATACCGAACTAGCCGACAACAATATTAAGATTACAACTGCTACTGACAAGAGCGAACCAGCACTGAGTGATGAGTGGACTGCAGAGGACGACGAAGAGATCGTTATTACCGACCAGGTATACCTAGACGATGTAGCAGATGACTCAGTTCGTTTGTATCTGCGTGAAATTGGTAAAATTCCACTGCTTAAGGCGGACGAAGAACTTGCTCTTGCTCAACGAGTAGTTGCTGGTGAAAAAGATGCCAAGGACCAAATGGCAGAAGCTAACATGCGTCTTGTAGTGAGCATCGCAAAGCGTTACGTAGGTCGTGGACTGGATCTTCTGGACCTTATTCAAGAAGGTAACACTGGACTGCTTCGTGCCGTAGAGAAGTTTGACCCAGATAAGGGCTTTAAGTTTTCTACCTATGCAACCTGGTGGATCCGACAGGCTATTACCCGCGCTATTGCTGACCAAGCCCGTACCATTCGTATTCCAGTGCACATGGTAGAGACCATTAACAAGCTGCTCCGTACGCAGCGACGTCTGACCCAAGAACTCAACCGTGAACCAACCAACGAAGAGATTGCCAAAGAAATGGAAATCGATGTCGAGAAGGTTGAGCACATCATGAAGATCAAGCAGGATATTAGTTCGCTTGATGCGAGTGTGCGAGATGACGAAGAAGACTCAGTACTTGGTGACTTCATTGAAGACGAAGATACTGTCAGCCCTGAAGAATCCGCTACCAGCCAATTACTCAAGGAACACGTTAAGGACATGCTCGGCGCATTAACAGAGCGCGAGCAAAAGATCCTGAAGCTCCGTTTTGGCCTCGAAGATGGCAAGAGTCATACACTTGAGGAAGTAGGGCAGGAATTTAACGTGACCCGTGAACGTATTCGACAGATCGAAGCTAAGGCGCTTGCTAAGCTTCGTAAGCACAAAGACGCCAAGAAACTACACGATTACATCAAGTAGCATACCTAAGCACAAGCTTGATTAAATAGCTAAATTATGCTAATGTTTATATATGCATAATCTGCCAGTTTCTTCTCGTCCTCAAGGTCCCGCTCCTATGGACTCTCTGAGAGTATACGGGTTTGAAGGTGGAGCACTACGAAGGCGTCACTTTCTGGATGTTGAGCTGACTAATGACCCCGAATCGTTAGTAGTCCAGTCGCCAGAGTGGTTTAAAGTGGAAGTGGGTCAAGCCCGCGATTTTGTAGCCGACCTAACCGGCTTTGACCCTACCGACTTACCAGAAGTTGACCTTATCGAAGGGGGTTTAAGCTCACTGGCAGCAGGGAATGCCCAAGGAGCGTACGCAGGAGATAGGCATCGGGCGTACATTGATGCTCGGATTGTTAAAGAAAACCCAAGTGACCTACAAGCAAATCACGCAATACGATTAGTTGCACACGAGCTAGCTCATGGTGCAATCGAGCGGGCAACGGTGACTATGACAGGATCACAACGAACGGCATTGGGAGGGTTACGATGGGTAGCGTCAGCGCATATTAATGCTGGGCTAATGAAAGGCCATATCACGAAGGAAAAAGCAGGGCTACTCCGAAAGCGCCCGGTAGCTGGAATTGAGCGGTATGGTAGCTTCTTTGAAGAAGCTTTCGCTGAAGAGGCAGCTATGCGATATGATCTTGCAAGAGGTATTGTGCCAAATCCTCAAGAAGTACGGCAGACACAACCGCATCTTACAGGTATAGAGCTATACGCTGCTAAAAATGGAGCAGGTAAGATAGTCATGTACACGCCAGGTTTTGCAGCAGGGGGTCTGAACATTCTTGAACAAGCTCGGTACCAACAAGATCCGGAAGGTCAGTCGATCTTTGAGCTGCTTGTTGCTGCCCGACACCAGGCTACGCGAGCAACTGCTATGCGCAAACTAGCGCAGGTTGTGAACGCTGTACAGCCTAACCTATATCCAAGACTGAACCATGCTCCGGACAATATCAGGAGCTTCACTGGTGGGCTCATAGCAATTCGTGACGCTGTCGAACCTAGCTAAGTAAGGTGTTGCTGCTCCGGGTTATGTATAATACGAATCATATGATAATCATTGGACTATCTGGAACAAACGGTAGCGGTAAGGACACTGTTGCGCATTTGCTGGCTGAGAAGTACGGCTTTTTATTTGCGGATGCTACGCAGATGCTAGGGGATGAGCTGACAAAGCGAGGGCTAGCGCACGAGCGTGAGAACAAGTCTATGGTGAGTGCTGAGTGGCGCCGTGAATTCGGCATGGGTGTGATTGTAGATAAGGCTGTTGAGGCCTTTAAGGCAGGCAATTACAAAGGTATTATCGTGGGCAGCCTGCGACATCCAGGTGAGGCGGACCGCGTGCATGAACTGGGAGGCACTATGCTATGGGTAGATGCAGATCCAAAGGTCCGCTACGCTCGTATTACCAGTAACGACCGTGGGCGGGTAGAAGACCGGAAGACCTTTGAAGAATTCTTGGAAGAACAGGAACGTGAGATGCATCCAACTGGTGACTCGGCTACGCTCAACATTGCGGCTGTAAAAAAGCGCTGCGATATCTTCTTAGAGAATGACGGTAATGATATTGCAGCCTTCGAGGATGCAGCAGAGCAGATGCTCAAACCCATACTGACGTAACAAGGGTTGAGATTGACAAATAAGCTCAAGAGTGATACTATATTTTCTAGCTACATAAAAATAAAAGTAACTCTAAGTAAGGAACAATTATGAATCTCGACTCCTATAAACGTCCAGGACCTGCCCGACGTAGAGCTGCTGGCGCAGCTGCTGCCATAGCACTTCTAGCTGGTGGCGGTGCAGCATTGATTGCTAAAGGTGATAGTCAGCCAGTACCAACTAATGACAGGGCTTCTGGTTTAGATAAGCCAGCTACAACTACTACTGAGACTCCTGTAGCATCGACACCTACAACCACTACAGAATTAGTACCCAGTACGACAACTGCACCTGTTGAAACAACCTCTACAACTATGCCTGATGTAGCGATGCCACCGATATCTATCCTAGATAATGATGTAAATGGTGGTACCGTGGAACGATCGCCAGAAGAGGTCCCCCCACTAACGGCAGAAGATGCACGCACTCGACTTAAGCCATGGATTGGCCAGTTTACTCGGGACGGACGGAGCGTAACAACTGAAGATGCTAATACAGGTATTACTACTACTAACTTTAATCGTGAATACCAAGATGGCCCAACACAAGGCTTCTGGAATGCAGTTGTAACACGGGACACTGCTACCCAGCGCGTAATGTCAGTGCAAGTTGGTGCATTTGGTGGAAATCTAGAGACTGGTGAAAATATTGAACCTGGTGTAGTAGCCAAGATAACTTTTGCAGATAATGACGTAGACTTCTCATTTGATTACTCGATAGCTAGCACGAATGTGCCACTAGACGTCGCTAAGAAGAACCAGGCATATAACGATATGCTTACCATGAGCGGTGCCATGCTCGGCGAAGCGGACATTCCGTTTGCCAATGTCCCACTCCAAGTTAGGGTTTAGTAACCAGTCTCTGTAACTCTCTTATTCCTAAGAACACTGCAGCGGCGCCTGCAGCGTATAGCCAGTCTGCACCACTAAGTGGGGCAGAACCAAAGTACTGATTAATCGGTGTGTAAATAACTGCCACTACGCATGTCATGCTGAGAGCCATGGCTCCCCACAGGTAGCTGTTGTGTAGTTGGTAGCGAGTAAACAAACCTTGCTGACTACGTCGTTGTAAGATGTTGCCAAGTTGGCACAGAACAATGGTCAGGTACGTTATGGCGGTGGCTTTCATATGTAGCAGGCTGCCGCTTTTTACCGTATCCGCGGCAACGCCGCTACGGTCAAAGAACAGTAGGTAATTACCAAAGGCTAAGCCGCCAATTAGTAAGCCACACCACAATAGGTCAGCGATCGTCTTTTTATTCAGGATGTGTTCTTTGGGATCTCGAGGTGGTTCTTGCATAAGTTCTCGGTCGGCTTGGTCCCAGCCAAGAGCCGCGATAGGGAAGAGCTCAGCGATAAGGTCAATGGCCAGAATCTGCATAACAGTCAGGGCCAGTGGCACGCCAAACAGGCTAGCAGCAGCCAGACTGACCAGGTTTACGACAAGCTCAGCACTGTTGCTAGTAAAGCAACTAAGCGTGCCTTTACGGATATTCTGGAAGACTACGCGTCCTTGCTGGACGGCTCCAATAAGGGTGTGAAAGCTGTCGTCGAGCAGGACTATGTCCGCGGACTGCTTGGCAACGTCGGTACCAGTTACGCCCATGGCCACACCAATATCTGCTTGCTTGAGGGCAGGGGCATCGTTGATGCCATCTCCCGTAACAGCCACAACGCGGCCGCTGTTTTTAATAAGGCCTACAATACGGAGTTTGTCTTCTGGACTAACTCGAGAAAACAGAACACTTCCTCCGGTAGTGAGTTTCAGGATCTCAGAATCTTTGAGCTTCTGGACTTCATCGCCGACGACTACGGTAATGTCGTCTTTGTTCTCAGCCAGTCCTGCTTTGTGAGCGATGGCCTGGGCGGTGGTGGCGTAGTCGCCAGTAATAATGGACACGGCAATGTGAGCCTGCCGGGCGTCTGCCATTGCCTCAGACACCTCGTCACGTAAGGGGTCGAGCATGGAGACCATGCCAAGATAGGTAAGGTCAGACTCAGCCTCTTCCATGGTAATGGAGTGAGCGTGCTTAGTGCCGGGTAAAATCTTGTAGGCGAAGCTGAGGTTGCGTAGGGCATCTTGGGCAAGTTGTTCGTTCTGGTTGAGTATAAAGCTGCGAGAAGCCTTATCCATATTCCTGGTGTGGCCGTGATCCCATATGTGCGTACATTTATCCAGTACGTTTTCGGGAGCGCCTTTTACAAATACATAGGTGTTCTTGCCATCTCCCCAGGCTCGGATGGAACTCATGCGTTTGCGAGCAGAGTCAAAGGGGAATTCCTTAAGTTCTGGATAGGTTCGCTCTAAAGCGAGTGGCTCCAGTCCTGCCTTCTGAGCAAGGGTAATAAGAGCAGCTTCGGTTGGGTCACCAATGGCATACCAATCGGCGTGTTCGGCGTCGGGAGCATCAACGCGGGCATTGCTGGCGAAGGCTCCAGCGGCAAAGAAGATTTCTAGATCTTTGAGTTCTTTAGAACTGAGCTTGCCAGCGTCAGTTCGTATGTCACCAGTAGCTTTGTAGCCGGTGCCGGTGACGTGGTAGGTTTGCTTGCCGACAAGCAGTTGCTGGACGGTCATCTGATTCTTGGTAAGGGTGCCTGTCTTGTCGGTGCAGATAATACTGGTGGCGCCGAGTGACTCGACGGCAGAAAGTTTCTTGACCAGTGCTCTCGCTCGCGCTAGACGGTTGGCGGCTTGGGCCAGGGTTGTGTTGATCTCAGCCGGCAGACCCTGCGGGATAATGGAACTGGCAATACCAATGGCAAACAGGAAGGCCTCCTTAATGCCAAGGTCTGCCTGGATGGCGATGGGCAGTAGTACGGCACACAGTACCATGGTGCCCTGAGTAACATGCTTGGCAATATTGTTCAGTTCTTTTTGGAGGGGGCTAATGTCTTGTGTAGTGCTTTGGCTAAGATTGGCGATGCGGCCGAGTTCAGTCTGCATACCGGTGCCGACAACTACGCCGTAGCCGTGGCCGGTGGCCACTGTTGTTCCCATGTAGGTAAGGTTGTGTCGGTCTCCAATGGGGACTTCTTTAGTTATGGCGTGAATAAACTTACGACTCGGGTTACTCTCGCCAGTTAGGGCAAAGTCATTAGTAGCCAGCTCCATCTCCTCGATAATACGCAGATCTGCCGGGACGCTGTCACCTTCTTCTATGTAGACAATATCTCCGGGTACGATTTCGGTACTGGCAATACTCTCTAGCTTGCCGTCACGGACAACCTTAGCTTCCGGAACGACCAGGCGCACCAGGCTTTCCATGATACGTTCTGCTTTGTATTCCTGAGTGAACCCAATGATGGTGTTGAACATGACCAGGGCGAAGAGCACGATACTGGTTCGCTGGTCTCCCAGGTATAAGGAAATGACGGCACTAGCACAGAGCAGCAGGATCATGAGATCTTTGAACTGCCGGAGATAACGAATAAACCAACCCTCTTTGTGAGTTTCTTCTAGCTGGTTAAGGCCATACTGTTTTAAGCGACCAGTGGCATCTGAAGTACTCAGACCATCTCGGCTCGTGCCCAGGTCCTTACATATTCTTGGGACATCTAATAGATAAGCTGGTTTTTTCTCACGCTCCATACGTAAGCAGTATAGCTGAACTATAGCGGTTTTGCTTTTACTATTTCTAAGGGGTAAAATGCTTTCCTATGTTAGGAAATAAACAGTGAGTGAAGCAGCGGGCTACAGAGTAGACCCTCTTGGGGTGTACCTTAATGAAATTGGTAAGGTACCACTGCTTACTGCACCCGAGGAGGTGGAGTTAGCTAAGGCTGTTGAAGCTGGCCAGGCTTTGACTGCTCATCATGACGCGTTGGTTAAGGCGGGTGAGACCCCTCTTCCGTTTACGCGTGAAGAGCACCATGCCATTGCTGCAGGTAATGCGGCTAAAGATAGGTTTATTAGAGCCAACCTTCGATTGGTCGTTAGTGTTGCTAAGCGGTACCCGCTGCCTACAGGTTTAGAACTTCTTGACCTCATCCAAGAAGGCAACCTAGGTCTTGAACACGCCGTCGACAAATTTGATTGGCGTAAGGGCTTTAAGTTTAGTACCTACGCAACCTTCTGGATACGCCAGAGTATAGCGAGAGGAATGGACCAGACAGGCTCATTAATACGAGTACCAGGCGGTAGAGGATCGGCTTTGCGAGCCGCAAGACGGGCTGAGGTGAATGGCGGGCCTGCACTAAGCAGAGATGACGAAGAATTATATCGGCTCATAACTCCTACATCGCTTGATAGGCATGTGGGGCGAGATGGGGATGATGAATTTATTGATATCCTTCCTGATACACGCGATGCGCCTGACGAAGCAGTAATACGAGGCCTAGGGGCTAGCGTTATCGAGCAGGCGCTCGCGACTCTTGATCCACGTAGACAATCTATGGTGATCGATCGATTCGGTTTAGTTACGGGCGAAGGATTGTCATACAGAGAGATTGGGAGAATGCATGGCGTAAGCTCTGAGGCGGCTCGGAGAATGGTTGATCGAGCGCTTAAAGATTTGCGAGACGTAGAGGGATTACGGGGAATGTTGATCGATACTCTTGATGAAACGTTCTAGCGTATACTTATTGGTATGACTGACAAGGGGACGACTACAAAGAAAAAACGACTAGCAATTATAGACGGCAAGTCCGTCTTTTACCGTGGCTACTATGCCATGCCTGGACTAAGTACTAAGGACGGGACACCAACGGGTGGTGTGTATGGCTTTGCCGTCATGGCCCTTGAAGTTCTGAGGAAGTTAGACCCTGACTATGTCTGTGTAGCGTGGGATAAGCCCAAGACTAATATCCGCCGTCGTCTCAAGTTATATCCTGCCTACAAAGCAGGGCGCAAACCGCCACCAAAGGACTTCTACGACCAGATTCCATTGCTACATGATCTGCTCGCTGCATTTGGCTGGCCGCTCTATGAGTTCGACGACTATGAAGCTGACGACATCATGGGCACATTAGCAGTGCAGGCAGCAGACCAGGATATCGAGACAATGCTCATTACGAGTGATATGGATATGCTGCAGCTGATCAACCCACACGTAAGTGTGTATGCCTTGAAAAAAGGACTGAGTAATATTGAGTTGTATCACCCAGAGAGTTTCACCGAAAAGTACGGCATTCTGCCGAAACAGTTCCTAGACCTTAAGGCCCTGAAAGGGGATAGCTCTGACAATATTCCAGGAGTACCAGGTATTGGTGAAAAGGGTGCGTTAGATCTACTTAAAGTACATAAAACACTGGACGGGGTGTATGAGAATCTTGATCTTATCAAGGAGAGTACGCGCAAGAAACTAGAAGCTGGTAAAGAACTGGCATACCTCAGTAAAGAATTGGCAGATATATGGACCGACGCTCCTATTAAACTCAACCTCAAAGAACTAGATATTAGTGCCTGCGACCCAGAAAAGATCCGGACTAAGTTAGAAGAATTAGAGTTCCGAACCTTGGCACGACAACTACCTGAATACATGAACGTAACGACAGACGAGAGTACTAAGCGGGAAGAACTCAAAAACTTGAAAGTTGGCACGGTTGTCGAGATCGTAGATGACAAGGCACTAAAGAAGTTCACTGTACCGAAAGCCAAGCAATTGGTTATTCAATCGACCTGCAGCGATGACCGTGACCGGGTGCCTGAACAAATAATGCTTGGTTTTGATGACCAGACTATTGTTCTGAAGCTGGATAAGCTGACACCCGAACTAGTGCAGGGAACACTCAACTCCTGTTTCATGGCCCACGATTCAGTAATTGGCTACGACATTAAGACCTCACTGAAGGCACTCATTGCCCTAGGGGTTTCAGTACCAAAAGTTGAGCATGATGTGCTTATCGGCAGCTTTATTATTAACAGCCTGAGGCGTGAACAATCTTTGAGTGAACTAGCAGCGGCAGATATTGGCGTGCACCTAGACGAAACGGTTGCTACGCCGGCTGACGTGACGGCGGTAGTGTACGGACTGTATAAGCAGCAGAAGGCTGAGCTGGATAAGATCCCGAGCCTGAAGAAGTTGGCCGAGAACATTGAGTGGAAAATAATACCTGTACTTGCTGCCATGGAGCAGGAAGGTATCCTGCTCGATACTCATTACTTGAAACTCATGGCTGCTCAAGTAGACGATATGATTAGCGATCTTGAGCAACAAATTTATGGCTTTGCTGACCAAGAATTTAATATTGGTTCACCAGCACAACTCGCAGATATCTTGTTCGAAAAGCTGAAGCTACCAACAGAAGGTATTAAGAAAGGTAAGACTGGCTACTCAACAGCTGCTAGTGAACTAGATAAATTGCGAGCAGGGCACCCAATTATTGATATGATCACCCAGTACCGCGAAGTGACTAAGCTCAAGAGTACCTACATAGATGCATTACCAAAGCTGGTAGACAAAGACTCCAAGCTGCACACTAATTTTGCACTGACGGTTGCCCAGACGGGGCGACTCAGTAGCAACGATCCAAATCTCCAGAACATTCCGGTGCGCACCGAACTTGGTAAGCGTATTCGTACGGCGTTTGTAGCTAACAAGGGCAATACGCTTGTTGGTGCAGACTACAGTCAGTTTGAGCTACGCCTTGCTGCAGTACTGGCTGACGACAAAGAGATGATCGCCGCCTTTAACCGCGGAGCAGACATCCATACTATGACGGCTGCGCAGGTATACGGACGTGACCCGGAAGACGTCACTAAGAACATGCGCCGTGAAGCTAAGGTTGTTAACTTCGGCATTATGTACGGACTTAGCGTACACGGTTTGGTGGCTGCTACGGGCATGACCTATGATGCAGCTAAGACCTTTATTGAGAAGTACTTTGAAACCCGACCAACACTCAAGAAATACATTGAGTCAGTTAAAGAGAAAGCTAAGGAAGATGGCTTTGTCGAGACTATGCTTGGCCGACGTCGGCCCACACCTGACATTAAATCGAGTAACTTTGCAGTTCGTGAAGCGGCTATGCGTGCAGCAGTGAATATGCCATTCCAGGGTAGTGCAGCCGACATTATGAAATTGGCCATGATAGACATCCACGAAAAGCTACAAGGCACTAAAGCTAAGATGCTCCTGCAGATCCATGACAGCGTGCTGGTTGAGTGTCCTGAAGAGGATGCTAAGGATATTGCCAAGCTGCTCAAAGACACGATGGAGAAAGCCTACAAGCTGCCTGTTGAGCTAACAGTAGACACGACGGTTGGTAAGAATTGGGGTGAGCTTTGATTCGTGCAGTCATCTTTGACTGCTTTGGGGTACTCGCGGGTACCGGAATTTGGAATGTATACGAGCGTGCCGGCGGAGATAAAGTTGAAGATGCGGGCTTTCTTGACGAAGTCTTTGATGCAGCCAACCTGGGGCAGATAACTAAACTACAAGCAACTGAAAAGGTAGCAGACAAGCTTGGTATAAGTCCTGAGCAGTGGCAGCAGTATGTTGACGAAGATGAGACTCCAAACGAAGACGTCTTTGAGTACATTCGTTCCATAAAATCAAAGTATAAGATTGGGTTACTAAGTAATGCTAGTGCAGGCATGCCTGGGAGGCATTTTACTGATGAACAAATCAACCTGTTTGATGCTGTGATCGTATCGGGGGAGGTGGGTCTCATAAAGCCAGACCCAAAGATCTTTAGACTTGCTGCGGAAAAGCTTGGGGTTAAACCAGAAGAAGCTTTATTCACGGATGACCATACAAAGTATCTAGAAGGCGCTCGGCAAATTGGTATGCATATCCACCAGTTTACGACGATAAATAAACTCAAATCAGCAATCGATGAGTTGATGGGGAGCGAAACATGACGGATATTATTCAGCGCATCGCTATGAAAGCAGTCATTCTCAATGATGAAGGCAAGGTCCTACTCGTGCGAGTTGCCGACACACCAAAGGCTGGCCCAAATGCGGGGAAGTACGGTCTGCCGGGAGGGAAGCTAAAGCCTGGAGAGGCATGGAACGAAGGTCTTGTTCGTGAAGTTTTTGAAGAGACTGGCATCAAGGTCACGCCGACCAAGCCGATTAGCATCGGTGAATGGCGACCAGAAGTGCAGGGACTGCAATTGCAGATTGTTGGTGTTTTTATTACTTGCACAGCAGAGAGATACGAGGTGACACTCAGCTCCGAGAACGATGCATACCTTTGGGCTAGCAAGCAAGATTTCTCGGATGTAGAGGTCATGGAACCTGACCGGCAGACTGCATTAGACTCACTTACCTAGGGAGATAAAAGAGGCCGTAAAAACATTGTAAATATACTGTAAATGTGATATTATACCGGTGTTAAGAGACGCTTATGACACCTAAACGACAATTTATCATTTTTCTAACATTTGTAGTGGGCTTCGTCCTGCTGCTTGCTGTTGTATTTGGTCGTGGTCCAGGCGCACGAAACACTGGTAAGAACAGTACTACCAAGAAGGTTTTTAGCCTCAACGACTATGCTCAGCGTGATTCTGAAGTAACTGCTGTCTTCGATGGTCCTATTAACGGCGACGACGCTCACCGTTCTGTTCGGATTACGGTATCTCGTGGTAGTCGTACCATTGACGTTATGCAGGGTTACGAAGGTAAGGTGATTAAGTCGCAGACATTCGTGAATAATCCAGATGCCTACTATGACTTCATCCACGCTCTCGCTCGTACTGGTTTCGGTAAGACCGTTAAGAGTAGCTACGAGAATGAAATTGGTATCTGTGCCACTGGTCGTCGTTACACGTATGAAGTGTTGGACAACAACGACAGCGTTTCTCGCACCTGGGGTGCTAGCTGTGTAAAGGGTAACTCAGCAGCGGCTTCTGACGTCGTAAACAATCTCTTTCGTATGCAGATTACTGGTTACGGCGATATTGTCGACGGCGTACAGTACTAAAGCGACAGTCTCCTGGTATCATTGGTAGATGATACGTGCCATTATCTATGACTGTTTTGGAGTACTAACCGGGGATACCTGGAAAGAGTTTACCGCTACACTTGGTGATAACGTTAAGAGTGATGTGCGTAATGCTCACGGTGCCTACGACCGTGGGCTTATAAGTTACGAAGAGTTTCGTGAGCAGGCGAGTGAGATTACTGGCGCAGAGCCGGAAGTCTTTGACCAAATCTTTATACACCGCACAGGTCGCCACAAGAATACGATACTCCTCGCACACATAAAGGAACTGAAGAGTACCTACAAACTAGGAATCTTGAGTAATGTCGGTACAGCCTGGATACGAGAAGAGTTTTTAACAGCCGAAGAGCAGGCCCTATTTGATGATATGGTGCTGTCCTTTGAAGTCGGTAAAAGCAAGCCAGATCCCGCTATTTACGAATTAGCCTGTCAGCGCTTGGATGTAGAGCCTAGTGAGGCGGTCTTTGTAGATGACCTCGTTCCATACTGCCAGGCGGCCGAAGCGGTTGGTATGAAGACCGTGCAGTACCAAGACTTTGCACAGTACAGGGCTGCTATTGACTTGGTGTTAGCTGACGCGAATAAGTAATTTCTTCTTAGACTTAACGGTGTTCTGGAGTTCGAAGATATTGAGTCGGAGTGTGCCGGCCAGTGCTGAGCTGTTGGCGTTTATGATGATCTGCGTCTTATTTACGGTCACACTCACGGGCGCTTTGAAGCGGCGCATGACGAACTCTTTAATGATGGCAATTTCGGGGGGTTGGTTGTCATCTCGCCGTAGCAAGATATCCTTTAGTGACTCACTCATATGGAACTAGTATACTAAAGGTCGCTGTAAGAAGCGGAGAAAGGGAAGAGCGTGCCAGAACTACCTGAGGTAGAGACGGTTAAATTGGGGCTGAGTAAACTAGTAGTTGGTAAAACAATTACTGGTGTAATTCATGATACCCCTAAGTCGTTCCCTAATGCAGAAGCTGACGTACAGCAGTTCTTAGTCGGAGCCAGTATCCTGGAGATAAAACGGCGGGCCAAGGTGCTTATTATTGAACTGTCTACCAAGTATTCATTGCTTATTCACCTGAAGATGACCGGCCAGATGGTGTTCTTGGGAGCTACCCGGTTTGGGGCGGGGCACCCGAACGATTCACTCATCGGGGAGTTGCCGGATCGCTCAACCCGGGTAACGATTTCCTTTAACGACCAGTCGCAGTTGTACTTCAATGACCAACGTAAGTTTGGCTGGGTAAAGCTTGTACCAACAGTTGAGATTCCAAACATAGATTTCATGAAGAAGCTGGGGCCTGAGCCGCTGGCGGCAGACTTTACGGATGCACAGTTCAGCGAACGCTTGCTGCGACGCAAGAACAGCAATATTAAGGCTGTGCTGCTGGACCAGACCGTGGTAGCCGGTATTGGTAATATATATGCCGACGAGGCCCTCTGGGCGGCTAAGATCCATCCGTCTACATTGGTACGGAACGTGAGTCAGGTGAAGTTGAACAAATTGTTTGTTGAGCTTCAGGCTGTGTTACGTTTGAGTATTGAGAAAGGCGGATCGTCGGACCGCAACTATGTGAATGCGGAAGGCAAGAAGGGTAGTTATATTAGCTTCGCTAAGGTCTTTAGGCGTGAGGGTAAAGAATGCCCACGCTGTGGCACAGTGATTATCAAGACTCGCGTTGCTGGACGAGGAACACACCTCTGTCCACATTGTCAGAAGGTAATCGCGTGATACTGACCCTCACCGGCACCAATAGCTTCTTACTGCGAGATGAACTACGTAAGCGTACTGCTGCCTTTGTACAGGCCTACGGTGACTTTGGATTAGAGCGTTTGTCGGCAGAGGAGACTGAGTACCCCAGGCTGCTTGAAAGCGTGCAGGCCATGCCGTTCCTAGCTGAAAAGCGCATGGTAATTATTGATGCACCAGCAGCTAACAAGCAGCTGGCAGAGCACATTGAACAATTCCTAGACGCAGTTAACGAGCAGACCGACCTGCTACTGGTAGAGCCTAAGTTCGATAAGCGCAGTAGCATGTATAAGACGCTCAAGAAACAGACTGACTTTACAGAGTATGGCGAACTAGATGAGGTTGGCCTAGCCAGGTGGTTAGGCGTGGAGGCAAAGAGTCAGGGCGGGGGCATAAGCAGCCAGGACGCTCGGTATTTAGTGCAGCGAGTGGGGACCAACCAGCTGCGGCTGAGCAATGAGCTCGCTAAGCTACTCAGCTATGACGACACTGTTACTCGGCAGTCCATTGAACACCTGACCGTCCAGACCCCGCAAAGTACTACCTTTGAACTTCTGGAAGCAGCATTCGCTGGCAATGCCAAGCGGACACTGGCACTCTATGACGAACAGCGTCGACAGAAAGTCGAACCACAGGCTATCTTGGCGCTACTTGCATGGCAGTTACACGCCTTAGCGGTTGTGAAGGCTGCTGGCAATACTCCGGCGAATGATGTTGCTTCGCAGGCAAAGCTGAATCCCTTCGTGGTGCGTAAGACACAGCCTCTGGCGCGGAGCATAGAGGGGAGTAAGTTGAAACAACTTATTCACCAGGCACTGGAACTAGATATTCGACTTAAGTCAGAAGTCATAGACGCCGATGCGGCTCTGCAAGAGCTGCTTATAGCTATCTCTAATAGGAACTTGCATAAATAACAATATTGTGCTAAAGTTTATACTGTAGAACGATAAAACAAACAATCTAAAAACACCGTGGCAACCATAACCCCAACTCTACCAGTCGAGTCTCCAGCAGAACCTCCTGTACTTCCTGTAATACACCCAGACACGCTGGGTTATAAGACTGTAGAGTTTGATACTGCCTTGGCGCAGCAACGTATTGAAGAAGGTGCGAATCCTTCTCGGCGTCATGGGATTGCTAACCGGGCTTTGCAATCATTGGGTCTTGCCGCCCCTGAACCTCCAGAGCAAGTTATTGAGTCCATCGCATACAAAGAGATCGTACAACAGGAGCAGATTGATAGTGTACGTAACAGACTAACGAGTATTACGCCTAGTAAAAAGCCTGCCTTAACAGAAGCAGTAATCGCGACGATGCCTCCGTTTTTGTATGACCAGTTTGAAATAGAACACCCAGAGTCGGTTGAAGAGGAATTCCCGCACAGCCTAGTAGATTGGTTGACTGAATCCTCGTATAAAGATATGCCAGATACTACCCCACAAGAGAAGCAGGCACGTGAGGAAAAGCACAAAGCAGAGAATGCTCGACTGCTTAACTTCCTACAAGCACACAACCACTATGTAGAGAACTTTCAGCAAGATGATAAATTTCTTGAAAAAGTGGAGGTTCAAAAGCAACGCTGGGCACAAGGAGTAGCCCGTGGTCTCAACAGTGGTTACTACGATGAGTCGGCACGTGAGCGCGCGCAAAATGTAGACGCACTGCGGGTCTACGAAGGAGACGACTTCTCAACACTACTGGCAGATATGGCAGGCTTTCATAACCGCGGGACAAGTACGGTCGTTGTGTCGCGTAAACATATCGGAAGATCTACGGTACATGAACTGAATCATGCGCTACTGTGGGGTGGCGATGTAGAAAAACTTGCCGATGACCCACTCAATACTAGATGGGCCGATGAAGCGTTAACTGAACACGCTGCACAACTTAATAAAGCCGCAGGCGCTCAGGATCCTGAGGTTATGCACCTCGAATGGGGATCATACCGAGGATTTAGGGGATTACTTGGTGCAGCTGTTGAGGTCGCACGAGAAAAGGGCATGCAGGTATCTATGAAACGAATGCTGCTAGCTTATTCAAGTGCTGGCGAAGATCGAACTAGGCGAACCGCATGGCTTGATCGTGAATTTGATAAGGTTTTCGGCACTGAAGAATTCTTTGTCACTGTTCAGGCGCGGCTCAATGAGCACGTGGAACTTTCTCAAAATGAATTTAAGAGACAGGGCAAAGAATTACCCGCAAGGCACGTACTCTATAACGAAGCGGCAGTTGTGCTGGCGGCACGACTGCGTAAAAACGGACGAGTTCCAATAAATTGGAATTAGCTATTTCTTAGCTTTGGTAGTGGTCTTTTTTGCTGGAGCTTTTTTTGCAACAGCTTTCTTTGGAGCAGCTTTAGCCTTAGCAGGAGCTTTAGCACCAGCTTTCTTCGCAGCAGCAGCAAGTTGCTTCTTCTTGCGAGCAGCTTTGTTCTTGTGAATAACACCCTTTTTAACAGCCTGGTCTAGCGCGCTTTGAGCTTTGCTAGCATTGGCACCGGTGATGCTGGCGTGAAATGTCTTTAGAGCAGAACGGAGGGTTCGCTTGGTTTTACTGTTACGAACCGCTGCTTTGTTAGATACGCGGACACGCTTTTTAGCTGACTTGATAATTGGCATATGTCTAATGTTCCTTATTTTCTTTAGAGTTTATTGATTATCGGGACTACTATAACAGATACGGCCGGCTGTCACAAGCATGACAGGGTTGAATCATGTAGAAAAGGTAGACAAGCGTAAGCGGCTATGATACTGTTTCAGAAGGTAAGCTAAAACAAAAAACAAACATGGATCCTACTACTCCACTTCAACCCTATACGCCACCAGCAAATCCTCCTGCTGGTGCAGCGCCATACCCGCAGCCATTACAAGCTGTGTATCCTATGGCCCAGGCTCCACTAGCTATGCCACCAGCATCGTACCCTCCAGCTCCTCCAATAGGACCATCTCAAGCGGTATATCCGGCCTATCCTCCCGCTCCACCGGCTGGCCCAATTGCTGAACAACAGGCCCCAGCCCCTATGAATATGGGTGGTGCACCTGGACCAGAGCAGGACGTGGTGAATGTGCGTGAAGATCTCATAACGAAGCTCCGAACTGCCAACAATGTGTTGGTAACAGTAAGTAATAACCCAAGTGTCGACCAGCTGTCGGCAGCTATTGGGTTAACCCTGCTACTTAATAAACTGGATAAGCACGCCACGGCTGTATATAGCGGTAAGACACCGTCGACAATTGAGTTCTTGCAACCGGATAAGACGCTCGAGAAGAACACGGATAGTCTTCGGGATTTCATTATCGCTCTGGATAAAGCCAAAGCAGATAAGCTCCGTTACAAGGTAGAAGATAAGTTCGTAAAGATCTTTATTACGCCGTATCACACGAGTCTGAGCCAGGAAGATCTTGAATTCAGTCAGGGCGACTTTAATGTCGACGTCGTTGTGGCCATTGGTGTTCACAAGCGAGAAGAATTAGACGAGGCTATTACGGCACACGGCCGAATCTTACATGATGCGGTAACTGCCAGCATTAACAACAAGCAGCAATCAGATCTGGGGGCGCTTAACTGGTTTCAACCAGATGCCAGTAGCTTGTGTGAAATGCTCGTAGGTATGATCGAGCCGTTGCAAGGTGACCGAGCTTTGTTAGACGAACAGATCGCCACAGCCTTCCTAACTGGTGTAGTTGCCGAAACAGAACGCTTCAGCAACGAAAAGACCTCTCCGCACACCATGAACATCTCCGCCACCCTCATGAAGGCCGGTGCCAACCAGCAATTGGTTGCAAGCAGACTTAATGTGCCTGAGGCGCCCGCTAAAGACAAAGACTTCGATAACAAGAAGATGGAAGATCTAGCCAAGGAAGGCACCGCGGCACCAATTCCTAACAATGACGGTTCACTTGCTATTGAGCACAAGAAGGAAGAAGTTCCACATCCTGCACCGGTAAAGACCCTTGAGCAACTTGAGAAAGAGAACAAGGACATCCCGGAGGATGGGGAGGAAGACGGGGATCTTGCTAAGATTCACATCGATGACGAAGGTAAGTTAGTCTCGGCCGAAGAAGCCAAGAAGGTCACTAGTGGCCCAATCGCCGAACAGCCTGCCAGTGGTGGTAATATGATTCTCCAGCCACCAACTCTTGGCGGGGATCTTAGTTCTGCTACCAGAAATGCACAATCTGCTCCTGACGTTGCCGTTACGGAATCGAGCGCTCCACCAGAGGGGAATGGGCTATCTCCTCACAACAAGACCATCCAGCCATTAACCGAAGAAGAACGATCTAAGGGCCAGACGCTGGAACAGATTGAGCAAAGTGTAGAAAGCCCCCATCTAGGATCAGAGCCTTCTCATGAAGACATGGCTCGGCAGGCAGTAGCGGATGCTACCAACGCCGTACCATCTGATCGACTAGAGCCAGTTGCTGCTCTTAATGCTCAGCCGATTGACTTGCAAGGTTCACCGGCGCCATCTCCGGCAGCAGTACCAACTCCTGCGCCTACGCCAACGCCAATTCCTGAACAAGACCTCACAACCGAAGATATCTTTCCGACCCAGTTAATTGGTCCAGATAAAGGCCCAGGCCCCGATCCAACAGCCGGTGCGGTTGATCCAAGCGCGCCTCCTCCAGTGCCTCCTCCACTCGTTCCACCAACTCTCTAGTGTGGTAGGCTACTACCATGAATTTAGATGAAGTACTGCTGGTAGATAAGCCTAAGGGCTGGACGAGCTTTGATGTCGTTGGCAAAATTCGCTCACAGTTACGTTCCTTAACGGGGCAGAAGGTGAAAGTTGGCCACGCCGGCACGCTTGACCCTTTGGCTACAGGCCTACTGATAGTACTAGTGGGTAAGGCTACTAAGCGCCAAGATGACTTCATGAAGCAAGATAAAGTGTACGAAGTGGCGATGAAGCTTGGGCAAACCAGTACGACTGCCGATGAAGAAGGGGAGAAGATTGTTGTCTCTGACCGTGAACCGTCTCGTGAAGAGGTAGAGCAGGCTGTATTGCAATTTGTGGGTGAGATTAGTCAGATACCTCCGGCATACTCGGCCATTAAGGTTAATGGGCAGCGCGCCTACAAGCTCGCTCGTGCGGGTAAAGAAGTAACAATTGAACCGCGCAATGTCACAATTTATGCGATTGAACAGATTGAATATGAATATCCGACCGTCAGATTTACAGCAAAAGTATCCAGCGGTACCTATATTCGCTCTCTTGTAACAGATATCGGTGAGGTGCTTAGTACTGGTGCGTATATGAGCGACTTACGACGTACGCAGATAGGTGACTTTGCCGTTGCCGATGCAGTCTTACCTGAAGCTGCTCTAACAGGGGTATCTTTAGGGGTCGATACCTGATAAGATAGACAGATTATGGTTGTTTCAGTAAACATCGCCGAAAAGTCATTCGGCAATAACGTCTTGTACCACGATCTTCGCTTGGAGATTCAGGATGGTGAGAAAATTGGCCTGGTAGGGCGCAATGGTACTGGTAAGACGACATTGCTGCATATGATCACGGGTGAAGATACTGACTACGACGGTACCGTGCAAGCTAAGAAGGGTACGATTATCATTGGTAGTCGGCAGGAACACCATGGCTTTGAAGACCAGTCGGTCCTGGAGTATATTCTTGGTGATCTACCAGAGTACGCTAAGCACAAACACATCCTGGACACCTATCCAGAAAAGATGGGTGCCAACAATCGCCTCATGCACGACTATTCCGACTCTTTAGAGCGATTTAGCCAGCTTGGCTACTTTGAGGTAGAAAACGAGATCCTAGAGGCTCTCAGGGCTTACCAGGTAGAAGAAAGCATGTCGCAGGGTCCGCTCAAGAACTTGAGTGGTGGCCAGAAGCGTATGGTGGAGCTGGTTAAGGTGCAACGAGCCCGGGCGCACTTGGCACTTATCGACGAACCGACCAACCACATGGACTTTGTGGCCAAGAAAGCCTTCTTAAAGTGGTTTAAATCGGCGCGTGAAGCAGTGGTAGTAATTACCCACGACCGTGACGTGTTGCAGTCCGTTGACCGGATTATTGAAATTAGAGATGGTCAGGCCTTTAGCTACCCTGGAAATTATGACGACTACCTCCGTATTAACGCTGTGAAGATTGGTTCAGAGGTAACCCAGTTTAGCTTAGTGCAACGACGGATTTCTAACCTCAAAGAGAACATTATCCGATTCCGCAGGCTCAAGGAACGCTCCCGCGATCCGGGAACTATCCAACGCTTTAAAGCCCTTGAAGTAAAAGCGGTTACAGAGCTAGCGGAGCTTGAGAAGACTGAGATGCCAACGTTCTGGATCGACCGTGAGTCTGTAGGTGAGCTGAATGAGAAAATGGGTGCTGCCTACAAACGCCACAAGGCCAAGAATATTAAGGTGGATGCCCGTAAGTCCGAATCTGAAAGCAGTCGATTGCTCGTTGAAGTTCGTAAATTGAGTCTTGGTTATGATAAGCCACTATTTGCAGATATTAGCTTTGATCTCCGAGAAGGTGACCGTATTCGGTTGCACGGCCGGAACGGGGCAGGTAAGTCGACGCTCGTTAAGGCAGTTGTTGCCAAGGTGCAGGACAGTCAGCCTGAATCGACCATCTTTGACGGTACTATAGCCAGTGAGAAAGAGCTCAAAATCGGTATATACGAGCAGGAAATAGATCCTGGGTATTTGCCGCTGACCTTATCGCAGGCCATAGAGAAGGCTTATATGGCGAAAGATGTGCCGGTTAGTGACCAGAAAGTGAAGCAACTACTTGGTGATTATCTATTTAACCCTGCAACAGATGGGGATGTGCCGCTCAGTCGCCTCAGCGGTGGTCAGAAAGCTCGGTTCCAGCTTATGAATATGCTAGCTGGTGATCCACAAATTCTAGTACTAGACGAACCAACAAACCACTTGGATCTGCCGAGTATTGAAGAGTTGGAGAATGCTCTTGAAACGTACCATGGAGCAGTTATCTATATCTCGCATGATAGCTACTTTGCTCGCAATGTTGGGGGTGAGACCGTAGACGTTGCGCCATTGCCTTTACCATATTATAATATGTAAATGAATCCACTATCTCATGCTTCGCGCTCAGCACGAAGGGGCGTAAAAAACTTTCGTAACTGCCAACTCAAGACAGTAAATACTACCACTAGTAAGGCAGCATCCGTTGCTCTCTTTACGACGAAGGCAGAGCTGGTGACATGCCCACAAATGGAAGATGATGGTAGCGGAAAAATAACTCTACCCAGCCGAGACCTCTATACTCCTGAACGGTCCGTCAAGAATGCACAAAAGCGCTTGGAACGTGTTTGTGGAGCCAGTATTTGCGCTAATTGCGTGTATGTAGGACTGGAGACCCCGGTGCAGGTAAGTGTGTATCGTACGGAAGTTACTGATGCTAAAAGGGTGGCAATAGAGGCGCAACTGGAGTTAGCGCAGGCGACTCTGGCGCTCAAAGCGGTTGAGGGACAACTGCCCGTGGCTAATCCCCAGGTTTAATTTCCGTCATTATCTTGCCTAACAGGGGCGAGTGTGGTATTATGTTTCTAACGCCATCAATCTCTAACAAGTATCTATATAAAGGAAGTGAATGATTTCAACAGATAAGAAGCAAGCAGTAATTGCCGACCTACAGAAGAGCAAAAACGACACCGGCAGTAGCGCCGTACAAGTTGGTATTCTTACCGAGCGAATTAAAGAACTTACTGGTCACCTACAAGTGAACAAGAAGGACTTCATGGCTCGTCGTGGTCTACTACAGATGGTTGGCGCTCGTAAGCGTCACCTCAAGTACATTGCTAGCAAAGATAGTAAGGCATACCTAGAGCTCATCAAGAAGCTTGGTATTCGCCAAACTAAAACTACTAAGTAATTTGCATAGACTATACTGCCCTAAAACAGGGCAGGAGCTTGTGCACATTAACACTCACTCTTCGTCGTAGGGCCACAGATATATGCTGCCACTGTTCACGCACAAGGAAGGCACCTATATTTGCACTCTGCGACGAAACCAGAAAGGAACAGAATCTTGTCTACAATAAACCCTTACGGTAAAGACATTATTAAAGTAGAAACACAGTTATGTGGTAAAACCCTCACGCTAGAGGTCGGACGAGTTGGTTTTAGGACCAGCGCCAGCGTTATCGTCCGTTACGGCGACACAGTCGTACTTGGAACGGCCATGGTTGGTAAAAAACCTATCCAGGGCTTTGATTACTTCCCACTATCTATTGATTACGAAGAAAAGATGTATGCAGCTGGTAAGATCAGCGGCTCTCGTTTCATTAAGCGTGAAGGTCGACCCAGTGAGGACGCTATCCTTATTGGTCGTCTGATTGACCGTCCTATTCGACCACTATGGCCAAAAGGCTACCGGCATGAAGTACAGGGTGTCACCAGTGTTCTATCCATGGACCCAAGCTTCAGACCTGACATGGTAGCCATGATTGCTATGAGTACGGCATTTATGATGACCGGTGCACCATTTGATGGTCCGATTGCTGGTCTTCGTGTGGGTATCAAGGATAACAAGTTTGTAGCCTTTGCTGATGCAGCAACCTATGACGACGGTGAGCTTGATCTCGTTGTGGCTGGTACTAAAGACGCTGTCATGATGGTAGAAGCGGGCGCTAATGAAGTAGATGAGTCTAAGGTTATCGAAGGTATTGCATTCGCCCTAAAGGAAATGCAGCCAGCTATTGCTGCTCAGGAAGAACTTATCAGGAAGCTCAAGGTAGAGAAGCAAGAGTTTGAACTCAGCCTCCCAGATGAAGATATTCAGAAGCGGGTAGACACTTGGGTAGAAGGCAAGCTTGGTGCAGGTCTACGTAGTCCATATCCAGAACGAAATGAGATGGTTAACAAGATGCGTCGCCAGATGGAAGAACACTTCCAAGAAGAACTTGGCGCAGATGCCTATAAGGATCTTCGACAGGAATATGACGATGCGCTTACTATGGCCATTCATAAAGATGTCCGTAAGGGCATTGTTGAAGAAGGTCTTCGCCCAGATGGCCGTAAGATGGATGAGATCCGACAGCTGTCTAGTGAAGTAGGCATCTTGCCACGAACACACGGCTCAAGCCTGTTTACCCGCGGTATGACCCAGGCTATGAACATTGTGACGCTAGCGCCACTCAGCTACGTACAGTTAATCGACACCATGGAACGAGACACCGAGAAGCGCTATATGCACCACTACAACGCTCCAGGCTACACCGTTGGCGAGATTAAGCGTTTAGGCTCTCCAGGGCGCCGAGAAATCGGTCACAGTGCACTCGCCGAGCGAGCACTACTACCTGTAATGCCAAGTGAAGCTGATTTCCCGTACACCGTTCGTTCCGTAACAGAGATTATGAGCCAGAATGGTAGTACCTCAATGGCGGCTACTTGTTCTAGCTGTTTAGCGTTAATGGACGCTGGTGTGCCACTCAAGCGACCAGTAAGTGGTATCGCTATGGGCTTGATGCTCGATGGCACAAAACCAATTATTCTATCTGACATCGCTGACGCCGAAGACTTCGCAGGGGATATGGACTTCAAGGTAACTGGTACCACTAAGGGTATTACAGCTCTACAAATGGACATGAAGGTCCATGGTCTGCCCGTCGAAACACTGGCTAAGGCTCTTGAAGCCGGTAAGATTGGCCGTGGCAAGATTCTTGTCCACATGCTCACCGTCCAGGACGCGCCAAACAAGAAGATGAGCCCATATGCACCACGTGTAGAAGCGATTCAGATTAACCCTGACAAGATTCGTGAAGTTATTGGTAAGGGTGGTGAAGTTATCCAGAAGATTACTGGTGAAACAGGGGCAGAGATCGACATTAAGGACGACGGAACCATTATGATCGCCAGCCCAGACGGTGCCAGTATCGACGCTGCTAAGGCCTGGATCCAAAGCATTGTGGCCGAACCAGAGGTTGGCAAGATCTACGAAAATGTACCAGTAGCCAGTGTTATGGACTTCGGTGCCTTCGTGACGATTATGCCAGGCAAGGACGGTCTCGTACATGTGTCAGAGATGTCTGAAGAGCGGGTTAATAAGCCAAGTGATGTCGTAAAAGAAGGCGATACAGTGACCGTCAAGCTGGTGGCAATTGACGATCGCGGCCGACTACAACTAAGCATGAAAGCTGCTGCCAGGGAGCTGAAAGATGGCAAAAAGTAACAAAGAGAAAACTATCTACGATCTCATACGTCAAAGAAATAAATGGGCGCTTGCTGCTCTTGTAGTCAATGTAGTAACTTTGATCATTCTGTTTGTAGAGCGGAATGACTACCCGGGTACTGGTTTCCCTGTGTATTACCTCTTTGGTTTAGCGGCAGTACTACTGATCATTGCAGCATTACAGGACAAGCGAAATGGCAAATAATAAGCAACATTACTTGTACGGACGGGGTGGGCTAATCGCTACAGGCGTAGTTGCCCTTATCGCTGGTTGGTTCATGTTTATCCGAGCAGTCGACACGGGGAGCCTACAACAGTATGGTCTCTTGATTGTCCTTGTTGTTTTTGGTATCAACCGACTAGTGCGCGCAGTTTTCCCTAAGAAACAATGAGCGCCGGTGACCTTCTTGACCAGATTAAGGCAGACATTCTAACCAAGAATATTTGCCCAGATTTGGCCAAACAGGCCACACAGCTCGTGTTCGGCACCGGTAACCCAGATGCGGACGTTGTCTTTATCGGGGAAGCACCCGGTAAGAACGAGGACCTCAAAGGCGAACCATTTGTTGGGGCGTCAGGGAAGTTCCTAGACGAAATGCTCGCCAGCGTGGGGCTGAGCAGAGCGGACATTTACATAACAAATATCGTGAAGTATCGGCCACCGAATAATCGGGATCCACTCCCGGAAGAGAAAGAGGCCTTTCTTCCATTCTTGTATGCCCAGTTGGCGGCAATTAACCCTAAGGTTCTAGTGACCTTGGGGCGACACAGTACCAATTGTTTCCTGCCGGGTCTGCAAATTAGCCAAATCCATGGCCAGCCTAAACGTATTAAGGCGAAGGTCCACGGTGAAGAGCTATCTTGGGTAATTCTACCTTTGTATCACCCAGCAGCAGCCCTCTATAACGGTTCTATGCGCCAAGTCCTATTAGACGACTTCGCCAACGTTCCGCTTATTATTCAAAAGATTACTAAATAATTCTCTAAAGTCCACGAAAGGAAATAGATGAATCCAGATAACAAACAAAATAACAATCGACCACGACCAGCCGGCAACGGTGGTGCAGGTCAACCAAAACAACCAGCTCGTGGTGGCCAAGGTGGCCAGGGCGGGGGCAACAGACGCCCTCGTGGTCCAAAGCCAGCGGGTGCAAACTCAGCACAGCCACAACCAGCTGTCCGCAGTGTTTCTCGTGGAGCAGCCCTTCGTGCCCAGAAGCGCAACCAAGAAGACGCTATGCGTATTGCTAACCAGCATTTAGACGCCAGCAGCAGCAACCAGAAGGTTAGGCGAGCTAACTTTATTGACGACACTCCCCGAGTAAAAATCGTGGGTCTCGGTGGTATGGACGGTGGTGGTTCTAAGAACACCATCCTGGTTGAATACATGAATGATGCCGTCATTATGGACTGTGGTAACGACCTAGGAGTAGATCTTCCAGGTATTAACTACGGTATTGTTGACACAACCTACCTCGAATCCATCAAGCACAAACTACGTGCATACATTATTACGCATGGTCACTTGGACCACATTGGAGGCTTGCCTCACATTGTTCCAAAGTTCCCGGCACCAATTTATGGTAGTAAGTTTACTATTGGTCGTGTTGAAGAAATCTTCGAGAACTTCGGCTTGCCACAACCAGATGGCTTCGAGCTCAAGACCGTGACTATGAACGAGGACACTCATGAGCGTCTTAAAATTGGTAACTTCTTTGTAGAGCTAGTCCGCGTAACGCACTCAATCCCAGGCTCCACTTGTATTGTCCTTGATACGCCGGTAGGTCGCCTGATCAACACGGGTGACTTCCGCCTTGATCCTAACCCACTAGACCACGAAAAGACCGACATGGAACGGCTCAAACAACTTGGTGAAGAAGGTGTACTCGCACTGCTTAGTGAAAGTACTACGACTGATCGACCAGGTTGGACTCCGAGTGAAAGCACTATTGAACAAACAATTGTAGACATTATGGACAACGCTCCAGGGCGTATCTTCGTTGGACTGTTTAGTACTAACATGAACCGTGTGCAGATGATCATTAACGCTGCGGTTCATCACGGTAAAAAAGTAGCCATCGATGGACGTAGTATGGTGAGTACTCTCGAGATGGCTGTACGCCATGGCTTCGTACGTATTCCGAAGGGTACTTTTGTGCCAATCGCTTCAGCCAACACCATGAAGGACACCGACCTCGTCGTGGTCTGTACTGGTTCTCAGGGTGAACCAAGTTCGGCATTACAACGCATGAGTACTGGTGATCACCGGCATGTGAAACTTAAAGAACAAGACACGGTGATCTTTTCTAGCTCACCAATTCCATATACCGGTAACGATGCCAAGATTCGTTCTATGGTAGATGACTTCATGAAGAAGGGCATCCACATCTTCCAACACATCACTCGTGATATTGACGAGCATGGTCCCTTGCACGTATCTGGTCATGCCAGTGTGGATGAATACGCTGAGATGATTCAAATGACCAAGCCAAAGTTCTTTGTACCGATCTACGGTGACTACACCGCCAAGAAGAGACATATAGACATAGCTATTAATAACGGTATTCCTCGAAGTAATACCTGCAACGTCGATAACGGTGATGTTATTGCCTTTACTAAGGACACCATGGAGCCCGGTGGTAGCGTGCCGCACGGTACAGTGCTGGTTGACCAGACCGGTGCTATTGTCAGTAACGTGGTAGTCAAAGACCGCCTGATGCTGGCAGAAGAAGGCCTGGTAGCTGTTGTGCTAACGGTAGACAAGCGAACCGGTAACCTGGTAACTAGTCCGGACATCATTAGCCGCGGCTTCATCTATATGCGAGATAACGAAGAGCTCATGAACGGGTTCCGTTCTGAACTGCGTCGTGCCGTAGGGCAGCGCTTTAAGCGTGTTGACCTAGATCGCTTTAAGCAAGAGATCAAAGAGCACGTTACACACTTCCTGTTCGAACAAACCCAGCGTAGCCCAATTGTCATACCAGTAGTGAATGTTATTGGTGGTAAGCCCGGTAACGAGAACAAGCCAAGTAATGGCAATGGAAGCGGGAACGGAAATGGTAATGGCCGTCAGCAAGGACCGAAAATTGCTCCTGCTGAACCAACTCCGGAAGAGCAGGCTGCACAGATGCAGGAACGCTTCCAGCAGATGCGAGCTAAATTGCTCAATCAAGATCCGCGAACAGACTAATCGGGCATCTCCAGCCCAGAAAAAGGGTGCTCGCAGAGTATTGTAAAAGTACTTATGTTATGGTATAATACTATTCATTATGGCAGAGATATTATCCTCTAGGGATCCGAGCGACAATCGAAATCGGCTTGCTACTGAGGCAGAAGTAGAAGCTGTTAATGCCAGAATTGGCAAAATTGCTGCGGATCTTGATAGTCCACAAAAAACAGAAGAGCTAGTAGGTAGCGATGAGGAACGAGACATAGATCTTCGTTTTGTCCGCAGGCGACGCCATTGGGAAGGTGATTTCTTCGAACCAAGCTTTGACTATACCGAAGCCGAGATGATCTATATTGGTCCCGAAGAGGTAATCCCAGATACCGATATCTCACTTTCTCAGAAAATAGTCTGGTCAGTCGTAGTGGGTCCAGAAGCAGAGCATTTCAAGGTACCGGGGCCATCTAGGGTAAGTGATACCCATATGATTTATAGCGCTGATGAGCTAGTACCCGAAAAAGGATGGGATTACCATGACTTTACACCTGGTTTTGATGATGTCGTAGCCCACGGCAAGGCTACACTTGGACACGTAATGCTCATGACCGAGGCGCTTGATATGATGGATGTAGCGAATCCTGCAGAGGGATAGCACCTAGTGCGCATCTAAGCGTGAGCGCATTGACATTTGTTGTAGTTTTTGCTATAATATGGCTATGAATGAATTAGGAAATCCAGAGGGCACAAATCCTGCCGAGCAAGTACACCACATCGAACTTGTTAGGGATTCACTACTTGCCGAACTGATGAATCCGAGCACTACGCCAGAGCGACTTGAGGAGATTGCGGCAATTGCAGCTAGGGCACAGGTGAAAAACGAGGCAGAAGCTATGCCTGATAGGGTCTGGGGTGATTACGATGATAAGCAACTATCGGCATGGCTTGTTGATCCAAACATCACAACTATCACAAAGGATTCAATTGCGGCGTATGTTAACGGCAGAAAAAGACCACAACCCACAGATGATTAAGGTGATATAATAATCCGGTAATGGCAAAAAAGAAAAAACAAACACGAAAGAAAAAGGTAGAAGTGCAGGAGCGATCTCCGTTCTGGCCAATGGCTGGTGCGATTATTATGATCCTGTTGGCTATCTTTACGCTGCTCGGTGCTTTTGGCACGGGTGGAACGTTGCCTAAGGGTCTATACGCAGGCGCATCCTGGACACTCGGCTGGGGAGCGTTACTTACGCCGTTTGCCTTGGTCTATTTTGGTGTTATTAAGTTCAATAGCGAAGACCACCAAATCCCCTTAGGTAATTTTGTGAGTATGCTGCTTGGCTTGAGCCTGACGGCTAGTTTCTTGCATGTTATTACTGCTACTGAAGACACACTCGGTACCGTAACGGACGGTAAGGGTGGTGAAGTAGGCAAGCTTATCGGTGGAGTGGTCCTGAATGCTATCGACATGGTGCCGGCAGCACTGATGTTCTTTGTATTCGGTGTACTGGCATTCTTCTTCGCTTTTGGCATCTCTCCTAAGGAAATCCTCCGTTTTGCTAACTTGTTTAGAGGTACGCCAAGTGAAGATACTGATCTAGATGAACTAAAACGACGTAGTGAACCATCTTCCTTTAAGATGAACGAAGGCGTACCAGTGGAGCACCATGGTACTCAGCAGCCAGCTCGTATGAGTTCATTACGGAACACTGCACAAAAACTTGCACCTGCTGAGGCGCACAGTGCTCTCACTATTGCTAGTGACCCCAACTGGAAGCTGCCATCCACCGATCTACTCAGCCACAAACAAGATAAGGCAGATGCAGGGGATGTAGAAGGTAACGCCCGTACTATCCAAGAAACCTTTGACAACTTCAGTATTGGCGTGGAAATGGAAGGGGCTAATATTGGCCCAAGTGTTACCCAGTACACCCTGAAGCCACCAGCCGGTACTAAGCTCACTAAGATTACAGCGCTCGAGAACAACATTGCGTTGGATCTAGCGGCTACTTCTATCCGTATAGAAGCACCGATTCCTGGTAAGAAGCTGGTTGGTATTGAAGTGCCTAACCTCAAGCCTGCTACGGTGCGTATGAGCGGCATGCTGGAATCTAAAGAGTGGAAAGAGCACGAGGGCAGCCCGTTAGCCTTCGCCATTGGACGAGATATTGCTGGTAAGCCGATTATTAATGACTTGGCTAAAATGCCGCACCTTCTGGTAGCTGGACAGACCGGTTCCGGTAAGTCCGTTATGATTAACACCATTCTAACCAGCATGCTATACCGTAACAGCCCAGCAGACCTCAAGCTTATCTTAGTGGATCCAAAGCAGGTAGAACTTAAACCATATGACGACATTCCACATCTCCTAACGCCTGTTATTACCGAGCCCGAGAAGTGTATTAGTGCTCTCAAGTGGACGGTGGCAGAGATGGAGCGCCGCTACAAGACGCTCAGTGAAGTACGAGTGCGTAATATTGTTGAGTACAACAACAAGAAGCAAGAAGAAGGTATGCCATATATCGTGGTGGTTATTGATGAGCTAGCCGACCTTATGATGATGGCCGCTCGTGACGTTGAAGCTCTGATCGTGCGTATTGCCCAGAAGGCTCGTGCTGTTGGTATTCACTTGGTGCTTGCTACCCAGCGTCCATCTGTGGATGTTATTACCGGTCTGATCAAGGCTAACGTACCAGCTCGTATCGCTTTTACGACTGCTAGCCAGATTGACTCACGTACCATTATTGACCAGATGGGTGCAGAGAAACTGCTTGGTAAGGGTGACATGTTGCTACTCACCGCAAGTATGCCGAAGCCAATGCGTGTGCAGGGTGCCTTTATTGATGACAATGAAACCAACAAGGTTACAGACTTCATTCGTGAACAGCGACCACCAGCCTACGACCAAGAGGTTGTAAGTCAGCCAGTACAGCTTAACGGCAAGGGTGGTATTGTGGCCGACGTAGATGCTGCAGATGAACCTATATTCCGCCAGGCAGTCGAAGCAGTTATCCAGGCTAACAAAGCTAGCACAAGCCTCCTGCAGCGACGTCTGCGTATTGGGTATGGCAAGGCTGCTCGTATGATCGAGTCTATGGAAGAGCAGGGCATTGTGGGGCCAGCAGATGGTTCTCGCCCACGAGAAGTATTAGTGCACAGCATTGATGAAGTCTTTGGCGGCGGCGTGGCTGCTCCCGCAGATGGTGGCGGAGATGTGTATGACGATATGCCAGATGATGACCAAGGCCAGCTATGACCGATAGAGGGCCAATCCCCAGCGAGCCAAGCAAGGAAACGGCTACGCGTGAAAGTCTAGCTCAAGCAGGCCAAGCGTTCTTTGGTTATCTGGGTTTGGATGCGAAAGGTGAGAAGTTAATACCGACACGCAAGGGCTTTCTGGTGACCGACAATCTACTAGTAGTGGTACTAGGTACCTCACTCGATGACCAAGGCCCTATGCAGACGGTGCACCCGGGTGCCAATATGGTCGAAGTTAGTGCGTATTGCCCAAGTGATCAACAGGGGATGATTACAAGAGAGAGCCTTGAAGTCTATATAGGAAAAGATGACTCAGTATCCCCGGTGTATTTCCCGCCAATACCTGAGACTGAAGATTGGGAAAGGCTGGTTGAACAGTATTTGGGTGTAAGTACGAAAGAACGACGTAACCCTTCAGAGGGGACAACCTATGTCTACTCTCAGCCTGAAGAGATCAATAGAATCGTAGATGATGTTAGGAATTCCGAAACACAGGACCAGGTGTACACGCCCGCCGTTCAGGTGCCCCAACAGATTTTAGACCGGTTTGTTGCGTATCTCGGATCGCAGACTAACTAGCCTAATCTCTGGTTGATTTATACCCGGTAATCTAGTATAATTACCCCTGTTATATAAACTTCGGCTTACGTCCCCTAGTGAACGTAGGCTTTAACCAGAGGAAGGAACATCAATGAACCAGTATGAAATTGCTGTGTTATATCACCCTGATCTAGAGGTAGATCTAAGCAAGGCAGAAGCCAAAGTTGCTAAGATTATTGCAGATAACGGTGGTAAGATCACTGCTACCGATAACTGGGGCAAGCGAAAGCTCGCTTACACAATCGCTAAGCAAGAGCACGCTGTCTACGTATTTTACACCGTAGAAATGCCTGGTACGGGTGTTGCAAAGACTGAATCTTTGCTTAACATTACCGACGAAGTCATTCGTTTCCTGATCACACGTCCTGACCTGAAGGCTATTGCGAAAGCAGAAGCTGCCAAGGCTGAGAAAGCTGCTAAAGCGGCTGAACGTGGTGACCAGGCTGACGAAGAAGCTAAAGACGAAGAATAGTAGAAATATCTACTTGACGGCCGAGTATTGTCGGCGGTACGGTGGGAGTACAAATTAATAGAGAACATAGTTTCTCAGGAGGGAATGCCACATGGCACGTAGCTTTAACCAAGTAATATTAATGGGGAACCTAACTCGGGATCCTGAAGTCCGACAAATACCAAGCGGGCAAAGCGTATGTACGTTTAGCCTCGCTCTTAACCGGAGCTTCAAGGGTGCAGATGGTAACTGGCAAGAGGCCACTGACTACATAGATGTAGTCGCATGGGGTCCACTTGGCGAGCGAGTAGCTCAATATGTTACCAAAGGTCGCCCAGTACTCGTAAATGGACGCTTACAGAGCCGAGCTTGGGAACAAGACGGGCAGAAGCGCAGCAAGGTAGAAGTGAACGCTCAGGATGTAACATTCCTCGGCGGACGCGGAGAAGGTGAAGGTGGCGGTAATGGTGGTGGCTTTAGCCAAGCACCGGCAGCTAGCTCACCAGCTCCAAAAAAATCAGCTAAGAAATCGGATGACATCCAGATCGAAGACATTGGTGATGAGCCAATCAACCTCGATGACATTCCTTTCTAGCTCAACTAACGAATAAGGATAAGTAATGGCAAAGATATTTAAGAATCGAACCGATGTAGCCTTCTTTGACTACAAGGACTTTAAGACCCTACAGCGTTACGTAAACGTATATGGGCAGATCGAAACTCGTAAGAAGACTGGTCTGACTGAAAGTCAGCAACGTCATCTTGCAGTAGCTATCAAGCGTGCACGACACATTGCACTGCTACCTTTTGTTGCTAATAACTAATAGCAAGCGGGAGTATGGCGTGGCAGGTAGTGAAAAAATAGATAAATTGTGGCAACGGGTCTACAGTATGACGCAAAGTCATTCTGCGGCTAAAACGCTTGGCAGTTTTCTCTCACTACCACCACGCTTTGAGCAAGACTTACTCAATGATATTGCTCGACTGAAAATGGCAAGAGCCGAAGATCAAGCTGACCTGGTTCAAAAGATTGCTGGGCAAATCCATACCGCTGGTATAACCGGGCTTATTGGCAGCAAAGATCTCGATGAGCTTCATGACCTACTTAGTACAATAGAGGGAGGAGAACTGTAATGGACGAAGTACGCAAGACAGCAGAATTTATTCAAAACAAACTTCGAAGTGGCTACCTAGACGAGCCAGGCAATGCCATTGCGCAGGCACTTGTTCGAGAAGTAGAAACCCTGATCACTGAAATTCGCCAACAGAAACACCCTCTCAGTCTTGAGAATCGAGTCAAGGAAGTCATTAAACGCCTTGAAGCATTTGTTGATGACGTCGTTATGGATTACCGACACCGCGATGAACTACTAAAACACTCAAACCAAATGCGTGATATGCTGCGCAGCATAAGTTAAGGAGACCCAATGGCCCTAGGTATTACTGATTTAAAAAAAGGCGTGATCTTCCAGATGGAGGGTGTGCCATACCGTGTAGTTGAGTATTCGCAAAAAGTTATGGGACGAGGCGGATCAATTGTGAACGTCCGTATTAAAAGTTTGATTGATGGTAGCGTGCTGTCCAAGACATTTAAGGGGAACGAACAACTTGATTATGCTGATGTAACTAACCAGAACGTTCAGTACCTGTATAACGATAGTGCAACGTTCTACTACATGAACGAAGAGACCTTTGAGCAGTTTGAAGTATCTGCTGACCTTATGGGAGACCAAGCGGGGTACCTTAAAGAAGGTGACCAAGTCCAGGCCCAACTCTTTGATGACCGCGTTATTAATATCGAACTCCCAAAGAACGTACCACTAAAAGTTACCTATACTGAAGATGTAGTTAAAGGCGATACTACAAGTAGCGTACTTAAGAATGCAGAACTTGAGACCGGTATTACCGTAAAGGTACCAGCATTTATTAAGCAGGGTGATCTTATTAGCGTCGATACTGCAACTGGTGCGTACCGTGAACGAGTCAAAGACTAGACTAGACCACGTACTAGTAGCCAAAGGCTTGGTGGTTTCACGAAGTCAGGCCGAGAGCTTTATTAAACTTGGTAAAGTCACAGTTAATGGTAAGGCTGTGACAAGGGCGGGTACATTGGTTTGGGAATCGGATGAGGTACAACTGACGGCTACTGAACAATATGTTAGTCGAGCAGGGCTCAAACTAGCTTCTGTTGCCGAGAAACTACGGCTTGACTTTCGGGATAAGGTTGTTCTAGATGTGGGGTCATCTACGGGTGGTTTTACGGATTATGCATTGAAGCATGGGGCTAAAAAGGTTTTGGCCGTAGAACTAGGTAAAAACCAGCTACATTCTAGTTTGCACGGCAACCCACAGATTGAATTGCATGAACAAACGGACATTCGTGACTTTAAAACAAGTCAGAATATTGACCTAGTCGTTGCAGATGTATCTTTCATTAGCCTGCAAGAAATACTGCCGTCGGTGGCACGACTGTGCGGTAAGCAGACCCAGATCGTGGCTATGGTGAAGCCGCAGTTTGAAGCGCGTAACAGTAACGTGAAGCATAACGGAGTCATTAAGAACGAACGAGTACGCCGGGATATCCTGCAGGGTTTTGAACAATGGGCTCGGCGGCTCTTTGTCTTAGTGGATAAAGCTGACTCAGATGTAGCAGGGGCTAAAGGGAACCGTGAACGATTTTATCTATTAAAA
>ERZ650304.211-NODE-211-length-36789-cov-15.850574_pt1 | contig 36789 bp, 46 predicted proteins | sample MGYA00376240_ERZ650304 | MGnify/ENA primary metagenome ERZ650304 (study PRJEB26733, sample SAMN07839271) | wastewater metagenome | biome: small river; feature: stream; material: water | place: USA: North Carolina | collected 2016-03-01 ... | reverse complement strand
GGATAGAAAGTAGTAGGAATAGGTTGTTTGGTTTTAGGATCTACAAGACCGAGGTCCAGCACAGAAGGCGCTTGAAGCCAGTCATCTACACCGTGCTCCAAACAGAACCAAGCAACATAGACTTGACCATCTTTCTTGCAGTACTGTTTGTAGATAGCGATAGTCTCTAGTTCTTTAGCTGTAGACTTGCGACTGTCTTTGAGTTTCTGAATCTGCACCGTGCTAAACCGCATAGCAGGATTAGCTGCAAACTTGTCGAGCTGCATGAGCGTCATCTCGTAGCGCCTAATGACACGGGCCGAGAATTGCAAGTCGATGCTGCTGCAAGGAAAGAATAGATTGTCGTGACCGATCTGTTCGAGAGCAACACCTAGAGGCTTGGAGTCATCAAGTACTACTTCCATGCTATCCCAACCGTGTGTCTGCGCACCATCCAGACACTTGTAGTGTGGTGTCTCCCAACCGATGTAAGTCATGCCACGCGTGAACTCTAACTCCAGCTTCTGCGTGTTCTCGTTGGGATTAGAGAGACTGTTGAATGTGCACAGGCGGCGACTGTTCTTGAGATAGTTGACATATGCTGGCTGTTCGCGCTGAATGTTAGTATCAATGACGCGAACGGGAATTAGCGTCTCATCGTCGTCTAGTTTGCCTTGCTGACGTAGCGCTTCTACGTCAATGTTGACATCACGCTTGGCACGATTAAGTATTGTAGTCTGGCGCTCCAATGACCAGTCATTGACGAGACGCTGTAAGTGAATGCGAGCATCAGTGAATACTAGCAGATCATCTTTTTCTATCTGCGGGCCAGCCTCTGTTACAACTTCGGCTGCGTCAATATTAGGGTCTAATTCGTTTGTGGGTAGCATATTTAATTAAGATTGTATTTAGGTTGTCTGTGAGTCTCGCCGCCTAAAGCTCTAGTAAGAGAGCCATGTAGCCTGCGACCTTGACCTCTAGCCGGATTCTGCTCTTGCAGCTCTTTGCCTTCGTAGGCCATATCATCTACATACTTACCAAGTTCTTCTTGATTGTCAAAGCGACGACCTATTGCTTTAGGCAGTCTCACAGTATCAGATTCTTCGGCGACGGCTTTGGTATCTGTGGCCATGAAGTTCTGCACAGTCAAGCCACACAAAGATAGCACGTAAGCGTCAGCGCGGTCAGGTGAAGGGCGACCCTCCGATTTAGCTTTAGGTTTAGGCTCTAGCCAAACACGCCCACCACGTTTCTCCATGATGCGTGTGTAGAGTTGCTCTTTCAGTTTGTCACTAGCTTCATCTAGTCTGATAAGTCTTTCTTCTGCAAGACGCTTAATTAGATACCACAGCTCAGCGCCCCTGTTGCCATACTGGTCAGGCCGAATAGCTCTAGCTTGATTCACAACACGACGTACTTCCCAGCCGGGCGTATCACCATTGCTCTTGCGGAGCATGTCGATGATGGACTTGCCGATGCCACCGTCGTCAGCAAAGATGAACTCATGATTGCGTTTAATGCCTAGAGCTTCTAGCTCCTGTGATAGACGCGCAGCAACTATTGTTGTGTCGCGCTCTTGAAAGTAAACTTCTTTAACAATGACATTACCACGTGTAGCCACAAGCACTGTTTCGTCGCCGCCCGCTGACAAATCCATGCCGATGCGCAGAGGCCAATCAGCAAATGCTTTAGGCACTTGATTGTTGCAGCAAGCATTGACGTGATCAAGTGGAACAATACAACCAACGTCCAGTGATGTGAACTCGGCTAGCCACTTAGATCTATAAAGTGCAGATGTGACACCCAGATCTACTTCATCAGCTATGCGCTCTGATTCCGAGACATGACTTTTAGTAGCTGTGCGACATACTTTGTATGTGACTTTGCGAAATCTGTAACCCATGCGAGGCTCTGTGCAAGCCTTGTGAAAACTACCTTTAGGTTCTCCGGGAGTAGACACATTAAGCCAGTGTGTGTAACCAGTGCAGCGACGCAGAGCACCAAAGATATCTTCACTAACATTCTTAGCTTCATTGACAATAATCATCATGCGAGCATTAGGCTCAAGCGGGTGATAACCTTCTGCTTTGCCTGCTTCATCTGTTGCGAAGAGACGTATCTCACTACCTGTGATGAGGCATTTGATGTAACGCTGACGGATGCGAAATGCTTCAAAGCCGAAGTGTTCGTTGCAAGCAGCGCATAAGGCCCTGATGTAGTTCTCAGTTTGCGCTGTTAGCTGTGCACCAGACGAGGAAGTGATAATAGTCAGGCAACGGATGTTAACAAGAGACATCCAAACAGCAGTTGGCGCTACGATGATGTAGTCTTTGCCAGAACCGTTAGCAGCACAAAGAGCTAGCTTGTAAGGAGTGTGTAACGTAGCAACTTTGTTACTAGCTGCTATCTCGGCTAACTGCTCTTTCTGCCAATCGTATAATTCTTCATTGCCTTCGCGGAAATGTTTGTTAATCGTGACGAGCAAATGAGCAGGCGACGCAATATCAACAGTGTAAAATCCGCCTTCGCGAACATAATCACTATCTTCTTTGTTGTCACCGGCGTAGCAGCTAGAGGAGGGCGGAGTAGACGCAAAATCACCCGGGGCGGATGTCAGTACCTCCTTGTCCGAAGTAGAAGTTCGCTCCGGAAAAACGCCTAACTCCGCCAATTCTTTAGCTGTTGGGGCTCTCACAATGTTTACATGGACCAATAGAGCATTGTAGGCAATCCACTGCCCCACGATTTGATCGTGCCAAGAGTACGTAAAGCAAGAAGCTCAGCAACTACAGCAGGCACTGACGCGTGTAGCCGTGCAGCAATATCTTCAGTGCTAAGTTTCGGGCGCCCAGCAGCGCGCAGAATTCTAAGAATGTTTTGTCTCATATATCAGTTACGGTGTTATTGTTTGTTGATGGTAGTACTTTCGGAGCCAAGGCGGCAGCTGCTTTAGCAAAGTGTTCATTGAGCGTAATGATGGTTGTGTTGTTGATAATGTTACCAAAACCTACACGTGGGTCCAGACGTTTCTTGCGCTCATCTTTAATGCGCATAGCTGCTTTAAGCCGGACGCTGTCATTATCAGCCGATTCAGCTAGTTGACGAAATACTCTGTTAGCTAACTCTTCATCGTCATCAGTAAGATCAAGTGCCTTAACATCAGATGCTGCATTTACGGGGCCGGGGCGCCCAACTGCTGCACGGTACTTGGCACTACGCGCAAACAGAATAGCCTTAACAGCAGCTACTTCGTAGCCATCTACTTGTGCTATCTGTTCGGCAGTCATGCCAGCTTCTTCGTAGCTAGCTACTAGTTGTGTGATTGCAAGGGACATATAGATGCTAAATAGTCAGCGACGGGAGTCGGAACAACAGGAGCCACCACGATGGCAGTAGCAGGACAGGCGTAGTGTTCAGCTAGTGCGCGGGCACTAAAGATACCGCACCAAGCATTCCGTTCATGTTCACAGATGTTCACCATACAGCATATCAAGCAACTCTCGTGCCACGTGTCTATAGTGTCTACGTTGTTGAGGTTTTAGATGCTATAGAGCTAGGATTTGTGGAGAGGTAATTTGTGAGAGAACCACTACTGTTTAGTCGAATTCTGTTTCTGGGCCTCCCACCCGGTGGTCATTAGCTGCTGTGATGTTGTGGGATTAGGTAGTCGAATAGCTAATGCCGCAGCATCAGTGGCGCTGTTAGGGCTTTAGTGCTAGGATTACCGAGTGGTGCGGTAATCGCCACGTGTTCTCCTGACAGTTCAATCCAGTGTCCAACGGATGTCCCTCGCACCTTGCACCTGCAAGTGTTGCGGCATCTGACAAACCGGACAGGAATAGGTTAGAGTATGACAGTAGAGTTATGTTCAGTCCGCAGACTCCTAGCTAGTTTAGCAAGTGTCTTATGGTTGTAACTTGCCCCTAGTCTCAAACGATTGCTTAAATGCCATCTTCTAGGATACCCGGACACAAACGCGCTATAGTTACTATATGCTGATAGGCGAGCCATAGGCCAAGCCGATAGCATGATGCGAAAAGCGACTAGTTAGGCGTCTGTGGATTGAATAAGTAATTTCCTAGGCAATAAACTAACACCTACGTTAGAGTTACCTAGGATGTCTGAAAGGTATAGTTATTATGTCCAAAACATCTACCGTCACATTCGGCGAATTCAACGGTGCATTTGCGAGCTATGCGCGTAACTGGTTTTACGACCTGACCGCGTTCGGTATGCCGCAAGAGCAGGCCCACAAGGTTGCTTCCGATGCAATGTCCGACCTTGGTAACGCAATGCGTGGCGGTAACGCTGACGTATCGGCCAAGATTAGCAAAGCTAAGAAGGACGGCACAAGCGAATTCAAGTTTGGCGGCAAGTCTGACCGTGCCTACTTAACTAGCGCCATGAGCATTATCCGTGTTGCTCAGACGTTGGCCAGCTTGAAAGCCGAGAAGCTAATCGTTAACTGTGATGTGCTTCCCGCCTTTGAATTCACTAGCTCTATTGCGAGCTACGCGGGCAACATGCTCGCGTCTGAAAAAGTCGATTCTGAGGAATTGACCGAAGCCTAACCTATTCCACACTAGCTCCCAGCTACTCTAACGGGTAGTTGCGGAGCTAGTCCCATTTTCATTCATTATTGACAAAGCGAAGGGAGGTGAATCCGTAACCAAGCGGCGCGCTCGATAGTAACACTATCTCAAGCACACTTCCAAAATCAGGTGAACCAATCACCAGTAGCTAGAAAGCACACTACATGTCTTGGCTATGTCATGGCTTCCCATGCATCCACTTTGGTCTCTCCGGGAATCCCTGACATACGATAGTTTATGTCATTTCATGTATTTTATGTCTGACATGTCATTCTTTATGTCATCATAAGCCTCTAGAGAGAAAAATGACACTTACATAAGTATGACATACCCATGACATGCATGTTGCAGTAGCATCTATTCGCTGTAAACTGCAACTACAGACAGCACATGTAGCACAAGTCACGATATGTAGTGTGCTTTCTACAAGCTATGTGATTTGGTAAATTCAGTAACACACCCGAAATCATCCCAGAGTAAGTGTTTCTCACTCCAGTGAACAAGCAATAGTGTTACACAATGTGTATTAACTCGCGTCTGCGACCAAAACACAACACTAGATGATAGGCAAAGCTGCACACGGTGGCTTGATGCAATAGTTCAAGCACATGATAAGGACCAACTACATTGGAACTCCTTCCCGCGCAGAATAACAGCTATCTTGCTCCAGTAGACTGACAACATCCCGGGCGAAGCCAATATACCTAAGGGCGACGCCAGCAGTGTTAAACGACCAATACGCCGACAGCGCACGTCATTGCACTAGCAGAAGTATCACAGGCCGGTTTAGCGCATTAGCATCAGTGACAGTCTAAGTATATGCTATTGTAGTCTGTGTTTACCGGGATGAGCCTGACAATGAAGTCCTGAGCTTTCGTGAACTATATCACATCAATTTCACCGTAACAACACAAACATTATGATTATAGAATCCCACGAACAATTCTTACAAGCCACACTAGCTTATCAAGCTAGCCACATTGAACCTGGCATTGATAAGCGCGATAACACACTCAAGTTCTGGCACACTGAACAGAAACAATTCGTGCCAGTTAAATCGGGCGGAATGGGAATAACTGCTATGCACTATTGCGTATTCGCAATGTGCTATATCCCACTTAACTAATTTAAGCGCAAGTGTAGTATCTGAGCAAGACTCCTGACACACAGGTGAAGCTTAGTTAATGGTGGAGTTACTCCTTTAGCTACACGCACAACTACACTTGCGCCCTGTCCCTTAAGCACAGATGATGTTGCCTTTTCTCACCTTAGCGCCTCTTTCCTGCGCTTTTTGCACATCAAACAGCATCATCTGTGCTTAGGAGATAAATAACATAACATTCACAACATCTATGGCACAAATGCCCAACAAAGAGTATCGCCGCCTGATGGCCTATGCAGATGCTAGGCGCATACATGCACAGCACATGCAGCGTTCAGCACCTAGCAAACGAACATCTAAACATCCGGGCGTGGGAGCTGTGTTCAAGCACAGTCGTATCGTCTCAGAACCTGTTGAGCGTCTCTACATTTCTCCCAACAACTACAAATCGGTCAACATCACAACAACACTACATCATCATGCCAGCTAGCACACAACTCAAAAATCAAATTGCAGCACTCACACGTCTGCACGAACAAGTAACAGAACAACTTCAGCATACTCGCTTTGAACCTCAGCTGGAGAACATCCGCATTCGCAATATGCGCTGTAGCAAATCTGGCTTACTCATGGGTGCAATTGCTTCTTGCTCCGTCAAAGTTCATTTTTCTGCAGATGTTGTAACTCACGACGAAAGCGAACTTAATCGTATCTAACACACCTTTTCTCTGGCCTACAACACAGCCGCCACTGGAGTGTAACAACTCCGCTGGTGGCTCTTTTGTGCTCAGATGACAAGCCGGTTTACGTCACATGTGAAGTCCCGAGCGTCTATTTAATTTATGACACCTGAACAATTTAAACAAGCTGTTGGTCGCGAACATCAACAAGACGATTTAGAACGCGCTAACTGCGATAAAGCAGGACAGCGCGGACACACTAACTGTGGAGTCTGCGAACACAATTTGCCTGTATTTTGTTGTCAGGAATGTTTTATTCGCAGTGGCGGAAACGGCGAGCCTGTAAAATTTCAACCACAAAATGAAGGTCCAAATGACTACTAATCTCACACCCGAACAAACAAACGCCATCCAGAGCTACATCTGCGAACAAGCTCTGCTGTGGAAGCAACTACAGCGCTCCATACCGGGCTTAGCTTTAGCATCTATGCACATCAGCCCCGATAGCGCATGGGTGAGTATTGAGCATGAGGATTCAAACTTAAATCCTGAAGGTGAACACATCATCCGCCTCTCTCCCGCTTGCCACACTTTAGTAACTAAAATCTGATGCCACTATGCAAATTACATGTAATACGCTGTGGTGGTATTGCGCTGATAAGCGAGAACTTTACTTCCACACGCCGGGTGACCCCGAGCAACGAGGTTATATACAGTGCTATACAGTAAATAGTCGTCATCACATACGCCCAAACTACATACGCTACAGCTCCAGCTTAGTCATTCCTCCCGGCATACATGCTATCTCTCTACGTGAAGCACAAGAGCTATTTCCTGACTTTCCTTTGTTTCAGCATGGGCCTACAGAGCCGCAGCACCGTACAGCAACAGAAGCAGCGTTAATAGCTGCACAAAATTCTTTACGAGCACAATCTGCTATGTATACGGAAGCGTACAATTCGTATATACGAAACAGGGAACAAAACTGTACGACATATCAACAATATACCCCAACTCCACCATCAGCTGTAGCAGAAGCACTAGCGAAGACTGAATTAGACTCTAAACCCAAGCCTGCACTTGAACAATCAAAACGACAGCCGAAGCACGACGCACTATCATTTCGCACAGGCTTAGAGCTAACAGCTATTTATCAGCAGTGGCAGAGCATGATTAACTATGCTGATGGAACAGACCATGCTGTGGCTTATTACAATAAGCACATAGTGTCGCAGTACAAAAGCGAATTTAACAAAAACAAAGGCGACTTACACACAGATGGTCACTGCATCGAGTGGGCAACACCTGTTTACAAAGATTGGAGCACATTAAAAAAGTGGTGGGAGCAATTCTATTGCTACATGCGCAATGTGAACTACTACCCACGCCACCCAGACACAGTATGTGGAGGTGGTCACATTCACGTTGATTTACCTGACGACAGCTACACCTACAAGCGCATACAACATCTGTGCTATAGCTATCCTGTGCTACCTTGGATATTCACACAAGCTGAAGATACTGATTCGGCTAATAACATAACGCTTGATTATTGGAAACCCTATTTTGAGAAGCTGGATTCAAGCTGTCTAACTTCCACCAAAGAATATGCTGTAGGCACTAGCAAATACAAATCAAACGTCATCGAATTTCGTCTCTTTCAAGCCGCGTCTAGTTGGGAAGAACAAAAGCTACACATCGAATTTGCACACGCAATAGTTGCTTACTGTGTCAACAGTCACAACATCTGGCGACCTGCTAATCTGCGCACCAAGCGTCAGCTATCAGCGATCACAAAGAAACAAGCAGTCGCCATGTTCAAAGAGTTCTGTGCTATCATTGGATTTGACTGGAAGCGCTGTCAATATCTATTCAAAGCAAACTTGTATCCGCGCTGGCACAAAGGATACACACGGTGCTAACACATTTAGCTGCTAATTTCGAGTCGGCACACTTTATGCTTTAACTCTTGTAACAAAATCTATGACAACCACTTGGCTAGTTATCAGCTCTCTCGCAACATTCCTTCTGCTTTGCATCTTCGCTCAGAGAGCAGGCAAGAAATGTCCAGAGTGTGATACAATGCAGGACGCAAAAGGCGACTGCAAGAATGGTTGCAGACACAGATATGATGTCAACTATTAATTTACCTGCTACTGGTGTCGTTGGACTCGGTAGCTTGTAGAGGAAACCCAGAACTAACTCAGCCTGCAATAATCGCGCAATGCTAGTAGGCACATAAATATTAGAGATTCTGGTTGTCTGGGCGGATGACACTAAACTATTGCCTTGACTGGGAGTAACAACGAGAAATCCGGCAACAACTCAGTTCAATTTCCTCCACACAAGATTCGCTGTGCGTAGTGTGGTTGTAATAGAAACAGCGCGGGACACAAAGAGTTGTGCATGCGGTATGTGGCCTGAATAGGTAATGCTCTGAGATGAAATGGTAACAGCACTCATACAAAAGCTGGACAATACAGACAGCGATGACGTGCTAGAACCACGCACATGCTGCGAATCTGGTAGCCACATAAGCGTGACTGTGGCATTTAATTTCTTTCACCAGACAAGCCCTGCGCGGAAGGGCAGAGTAACTAGGATGTGTAATAGCATAACTCAGGCGGTATGTGGTGATACTAGTCAGCAGAACCCGCAATGCCAGAAATACGCACTGGCTCTGGTGAAACAATTAACTTTATGGCAGCAGTCGATTAGAACGAGTCAGGCAAAGGTATTGCAAGACATGACTACGCGTGATGATTCGTCATTGAGCGAGAATGGACAATAACTGAATAAATAGGTGCAAATCCTATGCTGCCATCAATCTCCCTCGCAAAGAGAACTCCAACTAAGAGTATGAACGAGCAGTAATGCTTATAGAGTATACCTAGTATGAGTATAAACTTAAAGTGAGAACCCAGTCCGTGAGCAGCAGACCCGCAACTCACTATAATAAAACAAGGCTCTCCGCCCCACAGTCGGAGCGATACTGTGGATTTAATTTATGTTAGTAACCAACATCATCACCGCCACATTAACCGCATACTGCTCATGCAAACTTTGCTGTGGCCCAAATGCAAAAGGAATATGTGCAAACAATAAACCACCTATCGAAGGCACTACAGTTGCAGCGAGTCGTTCACTTCCGTTTGGAACGACGATTGTATGGAATGGAAAGAATTACAAAGTCCACGACAGACTCGCTAAAAGATTTGATAGCAGAATTGACATCTACTTCGCCAAACATTCTGACGCAAAACAATTCGGAATCAAAACAAATCAAACAGTAACTATCATAACACCATGACAAAAGAACAACAAGCCTACAAAGAAGCTCTGCCTGCTATTATTGCATTCACTGAATCTAAAACAATTCAAGTCAGTGACCGCAAAGGTATTCCAAATTGGACTGACTATGATGGAGAGTTCCCTGACTTTAGCAACATTAATTGGCAGTGGCGAGTTAAACCAACTCCCACTCTCCGTCCTTGGCGACCGGAAGAAGTTCCGGTTGGGGCGTGGGTACGTAGTAAAAGCAGCCATGAAACTGGATTTACAGGATTTGCGTCTATCATAGGAGTTAGTAAAGACAGTTTTTATACAGTGGAAAATAACTTTGAGGACATGTGCTCAGAATTGGCTAAGTCTCTAAACTATGTTCATAGCCTCGACCACGGCAAAACTTGGCTGCCTTGTGGGGTTGTTACTGAATCTTAATTTCCCACCCTCTCCCACTCACATCATCTCTATTCAACCAGACAACTGACCGCCTTTAACCTAAGGTAAGAACCAACATCACTCCGTGGTGGAGAGAAGTTATTCTAAAACATCGGTTGACATTAGCTTGTGCTAGTGTTATTAGTTTGGTGGGATGATTGGAGGGTGGGAGACTTGACTATTATGAACATCTTTGGAATAAGAAGTGAACTTGGAGTTCCTGTAATTGACTCCTTAGTTTCAGACTTTGCAAACAAATCTCACGTAAACTTAATCAACATAGCCTATGAAGAATGGTTAAAACACAGAAAGATACACGAAGCGATAATGTTTACGTATAACCATTCTGGTTGCACAATCTTTACTCGTGATGATTGGAGAGGATGGAAGGAATAATTTATGTTAAAAGAACAACAACTCAAACAAGCTCTGGCGAAGATGTTGCCGCCAAACCTAATTGTTTGGTATCGCAACCCGCAGTTTCCATCACAAGCCGCATTGCGTTATTGTAATAATGGCGCAGAAGTCCTCGACACCGAACTCCTGCATCTATGCTGGTTGGTGGAGGAGGCATTAACTGCGGAACAGTGGAATGACTATGTTGGTTATATCATGGTTGATACTCACAGCATTTTCACCTACGAGCATCTTCTTCACGCCACCTGGCAACAACACACCATCGCCCTAGCTAAAGTGAAAGGAATTGAAATTGTATGAACGATACCCATGAGACGGATGCAGCAAAGATTAGCATTGGGCACATACACGGCAAAGAGTGTTGGTGGGTAGATGCTGATATTGCTTCCAAACTCGAACGCGAACGCGACGAGGCGAGAGCTAAACTTGAAGTGATTCAGGACGCATTGTGTAGGTCAGATGTAATTGCGGCAGATCGACTGGAAGAACGCAACCAGCTTCGCAAGGTGGTGGATGAGTTGTTGGATGAAACGCACAACATGATCAATTACTGCAACGGTGATATTACTTATTCGGTCACGGATATTCGTTTTCTAAAAGCACGATGCCTCGAAAATATGAAACGTTTCAACTCCCTCCCGCACGTAATCGAAAAGAACAAAACTACATGAGTCTCGACCGCTTTCAACATCCCTCCGCACAAGAACAACAAGAGTGGATACTGTGCGAAGAGTGCAACGATGCACAAGCTGAAGTAATGTCACACAACAAATACATCTGCGCTGACTGCGCACAGAAAGAACAAGATGCCACAACAAGTAATACGTGACGGTAAAACATACTACGAATACACTCCTCAAGAACTAGAGGATATTCGCAACAGACAAATAGCTGATCGCTATGCTCGCAATGGCCAGATGAAGTTTGCTCAGTCTCCTTTCACACAAACCAACGGTAAAGTACAGGGTCACAAACCACACCTACCTTCATGAACCTCCAATCATTACCACCTGAGATACGTCAGTTCGTAGCAGACGTGGAGCGCAATGCCCGTCGCTATCCGCAAGAGTTCCGGCCCGAAGAACTGGAGCTACCGAAGCGTCCATCTGCAACTGCTCGTAAAGACCCTCTTGGTAGTTACTGGCATGACCAGTTAGCCATCGTTGTACAACAAACACAACAATATGAGTAACAAAATAGAACGAGATTGGATAACAGAAGCTGGATTGCGGGCTGTAGTATTAGTGGGTATTTACAGCGGACGACAATCACACAGATGCGGATATGTCGGACTACCTGTTGGACATAAACTATGGGGTGTTGATTACAATAGCGAGATACCCGGTGTTCCGCAGTCGTTAGCTGATTCACAAACAATAGGCGACAAGTCACCTATTCTACTACTGACGGCAGGTGTAATAGATGGTGAAGCTGGCAGTCGAGTTCGACGTTCGCCCGACATATTGCTTGAGTGTCATGGAGGACTTACGTATGCAGCATGTAATAGTATCCATGAAGGAAAGATGACTGAGTATCCGGCGGCAGGCAACGAATGGTGGTATGGCTTTGATTGTCATCACTCAGGCGATGGTACTATTGAGCCTGACCCACGCTTTCCTTGGTTAAACGAGGGTAAAGTATGGCAGCAAGATGAAGTAGAGCAACAGTGCGAATCTTTAGCTGCTCAAATCGTTAAGTTAACAGCATCTCTCGGTTAGCTGGCATGAATCCTGCTTAACAGTAGTTGTGTCAACCATTGTCCCCTAGAATTTCCACAGTAGCTGGAAACAGATACAGCAGAGTAGCTGTGTCTGCGTTAGTAAACCAAAACAAAACACATAGTATGTCCGAAGAAACAAAATCAACTGTCCCTGCACTTCCCACTCTTGAAGTTACTCGCAATGAAGTGACTGTCAAGTACGTATCCGCCACCAAGAAACGTGGTGCTACGCCCGGTGAACTGTTCTATCAAGCTGACCCGGCGTTGAAGCTGGAACAAGTCATCAAGCACATCGGTGAAGATAGCGTACTGTCTATGCTGATGAGCCGCTGGAATCTCTACAGCCAGCGCTGGATGGCAGAAGCTTCTCTCACTGAAGATGAGAAGCCGAAGCCGTTCGACAGCGATGAGTTCATCAAGTATGCTACGGACTTCAGCGCCCGCGGCATGACTGTTGCATCTCTGAATGAAGAGATCAGCAAGCTCACCGACAGCCTCACTGACTTCATCTCTAGCATTGAGTTCCTCACTCTTGCTACTGCTGACGAACGTAAGGCTGCTGTGGCTCCCAAGATTGCACGCATTCAGGAGCTCAAAGCTGCTGTTGCTGCACGCAAAGCCAAGAAGGAAGATGCTTCTGCTGAGTAATATCAGCTGAACTCCCCGAACGAAGCCGGTGCTACTGCGGCCTGACAATACAGTAGCCATTCAGTTGAGTAGTTAGATGATGGAGGTAAGTCAGGGTGCACTTACTGATTAGGCCGGCCTGTTTGACTACTCAACTGAGTGACTCGGTGGCGGAACATATTAGACGCTATAAACCACACCCCATTGTGGGTCATTGATTGTGGTATAGATGGTTAGAGATGTATGGCCAACCATCATGCAGGTTCAAATCCTGCCCGAGTCACCAATAGTTTATGTACCACAAAACAGAAAAAGTAGTTGGTAAAATGTCATTGGAAGCGATTCAAACATTGCTTGATGAACTTGCCATAACTTATCAGAGCATTTCAATTAGTATGCTTAAATGTGGTCATAATGAGTTTAATGTACAAATAGAATACTACTAAACTAATTTGTGGTAGGCAGGTAGCTAATCACTACTGATAGTTAGGCTTGAAACCTTAATGAAATCCTTGGTGATTCTTGGAGAGTATCACAGAGCATATCTGTGCTAGCGCCTACCACACTTACTCTTTCACTTCTATGAAATCAAACAAACCATTCACTGAACGCAAGTCCTATCTCCGTCACGTCGTAACTAACACTACTGCACCTGCCCGCTATAGCCGTAAGCTATCACGCCGCACTTGGGCACAGATGAAACGGGAGTCTAAGTAACTTCTTTATGCCAACCAAGACACTCAATGACATTGTGCTGCGTGACTTTGTAGCGTTAGCACTTGGTCCTGTAGTTGATCGCATTGCTGTGCCTGCATACATAGCACAGCAGATAGAAGCAGTAGACGAAGAAGAAACTATTTGTCACATCGAGTGGCCCGAAGATGCCAAGTCACCTCCTCTTATGTGGCGCATAGAGGACTGGCGCACTAGCTCTAAGCGCGAAGAGCACAAGAAGAAACTCTCAGCACTCGATAGAGCTGTGTGGGTTCGGGCCGGTGAGCTACGAGCTGCTCTGGCTAAGCGCATAGCTGCTCAGGTGGGATTGTCTGCCGATGAATCAGAGAACATGGTTAGTGCTATCATACGCACACGCAACAGTCAAGCTGCTGAATACTTTGGCACGAATCTTGCTGAACTCATTGAAGCAGATGAGGCATTGAACGCTTACAAGACGTCGGTGAAGAAATGAAACTAACACCACAACAGAAGCAGCAGAAAGCGGAGTTACTTGATCTAGCTAAAGCGAAAAACCGTGCTTTGTCTAGCCTCAATTTTGGTATCATCAAAACCTATGAAGACTTCTTACATTCCACTGGGATGGACAGGCTCACGCTCCGTGCTTACTATCACAATCAACATCAGCTCACGTTACCTCTCACACGCGAGGCGGTGCTTGCTTTCTTCGGGTCGTATGAAACTGAGCTGCTACAGAGGCATGCTGGTGTATACGATAACTTCACCTACGAGTTCGTGCCGCATGAATACGAAGGAGTTTATTACGATGGTACTACTAGTACCGGCGCTCCTGCTAACATCGTTGACAGCGATCTTATTGTTGCTGGCGATAGCACAGATGCATTAGAAGAATGTCTGCCAGAGTCGCCTAAGCAACTGTGCAAACTCTTTGCATTCCAAGAGCGTGCTGCTGTCGCGTTGCTAAACAACATCATCAAGAAGAATTATCATGGGCAACTTCTTCGTGCTGCTGTTGGTACTGGCAAAACATTCGTAGTAGGTGCAGTTGTGCGTCGCCTATTAGATATGCAGTTTTGCGAGGGCAAGACTTACTCGCCCTGGCCTATTGTATATGTCACCAAGGCGTCCATTGTGCAACAGACCGAGCGCGTGCTAGAAAAACTGTTCGGCATTGACATTGTTAATGAAATCAAAGTCATTAATATCGAACAATTACGAGCTACATTTGGCGAGCTGATGGTTCGAGCAGAAACTATAGTAGAGCGAGGTGAAGAACACATAGTATGGAAGTGGCGAGCCGGTGTTCATCCTATCATCTTTCTTTTTGACGAATGTCAAATTCTAAAAAATGATGGTAGTCAACAGTCACAAATTGTGCAAGCTATTGCCGACATTAACTGCCCTCATATTTATTGTATTTTCTTTTCAGCTACTCCGTTCTTACGTGTATGTGAATGTAAAGCATTTGTTTTGAATTGCCGTTTAGATGTTAAAGTAACTTGGCATGGATAATGCTTATGTGAATCACATATGATAATAAAGATTCACAATCAGGAAGTTTTAATAGATGATGAAGATTACGAACGAGTTAGTGCTATTGAATGGAAGCCCAGTTTTAACGGCTATTTCATTTCGCATTACACTGTTCATGGATGCCAAAGATGTCGTCATTTGCACCGTTTCATTATAGGCAATACATCTAAACAAGATACAGATCACATCAATCAAAACAAGCTTGATAATCGTAAAGCAAATCTGCGCGTGTGTTCACGGCGTGAAAATTCTTTTAACAGACCTAAACCTTATGCTGCATCCTCTAAGTACAAAGGTGTATACTGGAGTAAAACTGCTAATAAGTGGGCTGCAAATATTAACTACAAATATAAAACAATAGGTTTGCTTTATTCCAGTATTGAAGATGAATGCGGTTACGCTTATAATCACGCAGCAAAACTACTGGCAAAAGAATTTGCATTTGCTAATCCTATTGGATATGTTTCACCTGAAATAATGGCTGACATAGAAGCAGCTGTTCAATTTAAATTACGTTTATATGTTAATAGATAAACATCAGTGGCCTTCGTGGTCATCATCTATCGCTCGACCGGCTGAACCTGAAGAGTATTGTCAAGCTGCAATCAAACGCATGATGACTGTATTAGATCCTTACATCGTAGATGTTAAAGGCGTGCGGCCCCAGTTCAACGCCATCAACTCCATCCAGCTAATCGAGTTTGCAACAGAAGAAGAACGCAAGTTCTACAATGATGCGTGGGAGAAGTACGAAGAGCGCAAGAAGAAGATTGAGGGCTACGACCTGAGCGGCTCACAGTCTCGCTTCCTAATCCTCGCACAGTTCACTGTGTTTCGCAAAGCTGCCGAGCTATGCCGCGCCGAGCGTTTAGCTGATGCGATGTATGAATCGGTGCAAAAGGGCGAGGCTGCCTGCTGTGCTGCTAACTTCAAGGGAACTATCTCGCGCATCGTGCAGATATTGCACAGCAAGTATGGTGTGCCACGCGATATGATATCGCTAATCTGGGGCGGCGGTAAGACAGCTAAGAACGAGAAGCAAAAGAAGAAAGAAAAGATCGTTGCAGTAGATGGACTAGCTGACTTGCTAGGTGAGCTAGGCATGAGCATGGATGATTTGAAATTGGGTGACGTAGATGAGTATGTCGACGACGACAAAGACAATGCTATCATGCACAAGCTTCGCTTAGGTCCGCAGTCTAAAGTGGAGCGACAGAAAGAGATTGATAGGTTTCAGTCGGGCAAGTCTCTCTACTGCTTGTTCACTTTCAAAGCAGGCGGCGTAGGGCTATCGCTGCATCACACCGACGAGCTAACCAAAGAGAAGTGCAGGCGCAAGAAGAACAACTGGGTACACGTTGAGGACGTAGCTGCTATTCCCACTCGTCCCCGCATCTGCTTCCTCGCGCCTACGTTCTCAGCTATTGAACTGGTGCAAGGATTAGGTCGCTGCCCTCGCTTGACTTCGCTCTCCGATACACGGCAAATAGTTATATTCTATCGTGGCACTATCGAGGAGCGGGTCGCAGCTATTGTATCACAGAAGCTGCGCTGCCTGAAAGAAGTTGTGCGCACACGCGAGTCCTGGGAATCGGTAATCCATGAACATCACACAGACACTACTGTCCTTGTGGACAATGGTGTTGCAACAGAAGATGCAGCTGATAACACGGCTGCTCTGTTCGGTGGTGATGTTGAAGAAGATGAAGAAGAAAGTATTGAGGTATGACAGATGAACAATTAGATGAAGTGTTTAAACGTAAACAAGCTATTGCTGAAGAAGTGCGAGAGCTAGTAAGACAGCGTCTACTTGATGTTGACCCTGAAGTAGAAGAGGAAGTACGCATGTCTCTTACTGAAACTTTTAGATTCTGGAAATGAAACCCATGCTAGCTGAACAGTTGCTTGACGTAGCAACACTTCGCCTGCCCTGCTACGCTAGCGACAAAGAGGATGGCATACGCTGCCTCCTCATGGAGTCTGTAGTTACAGCAGGCAGGCGCATAGCTTACAGTCGCTCTCTTAAGCCCATCGCTAATACCTACGTGCGTGCTACACTGGAGCAGTCAACGCTACCGCTAGGCATAGACGGTGAACTAATAGTAGGCGACAACTTCCAGCAGACAGCCAGCGCCATCATGTCAGTAGGTGGTGAGCCAAACTTTAAGTACAGAGTATTCGACTGGTTTGGTGATGGCAACTGGATGCCGTATATAGAACGCTACGCTAAGCTGACCGAGATATGCTCACAGTCTAAACACTACGGCTGGTTAGAGCTATTACCACACAAGCTCGTCACAACGCTTGACGAACTGGTCGCCTACGAAACAGATGCTATAGCGCGTGGCAAAGAAGGTGTTATGTTACGTGCACCTGAAGGCAAATATAAGTGGGGCCGCAGCACACTCAACCAGCAGTGGCTACTAAAGCTCAAGCGATTCATTGACAGCGACGCACAGGTCATAGGCTTCTTTGAGTTGATGCACAACACTAACAATATGGGTCGCGACAATAGAGGCTACGCTGAACGCTCTAGCGCGCTCGATGGTTTAATAGCTGGCGGCATGCTAGGCTCTCTGCATTGCCGTGACTTGCGCAGTGGCAAAACATTTAACATTGGCACAGGCTTCACACATGCACAGCGCGTAGAGATATGGCGCAACCAGTCTAACTACATGCACAAGAAACTCAGCTATAAGTCACAGGACTACGGTGTTAAAGATGCGCCGCGCTGTCCTGTGTTCTTACGGTGGCGACCTGATTTATGAAACCTCAACGAACAATCGACTTCAACAAAGTACAGTGGGCTGACTACTGGTGGCAGAACCAGGATGGCACTAAGTGTCGTATCAAACCTGATTGGTATAGCGTTCATAGTGTAAACATTGAGCCTGATGAACTTGCTCGTCCACATATTAGCTATCCCAACGAAACAAACTTAGAGCGTGCCATCCGTCTGGATGTGCTAGACAAATGGCATCCCGTCTGTACACTTGTGTTCGGCGCTAACAAACACCTGCGCTACACAGGCGCACAAGCAACCAAAATATGGAGACAATATAACGCACACATCTATGGCAACTGACTATCACGCACTACCAGACCCAGAAGTATTAGCATCACTACGTGCCAATGGACTAGGCAAAGAAGCTGATTTGATTGAGCAACGAGCGGGCATCCGGCTCAGTGCTATTGCATCTGTGCTCGATCAGTTCATCACTAAGAACGCAGCCTGCAAGAAGCTCAAAGAGAATGTCATCAAGCTAGCTGTTCACGATGACGCTGTGCTGATACAAGGTGACAGCGGCACAGGCAAAGAACTAATAGCACAGGCGCTCGGCAAGAATAGGAAGTCCGGACGCTTTGTTGCAATCAATGTATCGGCCATACCTAGAGAGCTCGTTGAGTCAACTCTGTTTGGCTACAACAAAGGCGCATTTACAGGTGCTAACGCTGACACACCTGGGCTAATACAGTATGCAGAAGAAGGCACACTGTTTCTCGATGAAGTAGGTGACTTGTCGTATGACTTGCAGTGCAAGTTTTTACGTGTGCTACAAGATCGCAAAGTCAGGCGTGTTGGCTCTAACTCTGAAGAAGAAGTTAAGTGTCGCATTATAGCAGCCACACATCAAGACTTGCGAACTCTAGTAACTGAAGGCAAGTTTCGTCTTGACTTGTATGCTCGCTTGTCTACATTCGTTCTTCGCATACCTTCTCTAGCTGAGCGGCCTGAAGACATAGCTGCTATTATGACACATCTGGAGCCTAAGTTCCCAGTAGCTGAAGTTGACTGGACCAAAGTAGATTTGTCGCTAGGCGTGCGCGGGTTGCAACAATATGCACGACGCTGGGCAGTATTAGGCGAGTTGCCTTTGCAGCAACTAAATATATATGGCATGGAAGTTGCTTCAGTGTAGTGCGTCCGTTTGTCAAACATTCAACAACTACAATTACTATGGCCGATACTACTCCCGCTGCTAAAACTCCACCATCTCGCGAGCTGCTTCAGAAGCACATCGCAAACGTCAAAGCTGAGTCTTTGAAGCTGGTTGGCACTAACAAGCTCAATCCCTATCTCTATATCAAGCGTAACATTACGCCTGTCGAAGAAGAGTTAGCTGCTGCGAAAGAAATCACATCAGCTCTTGCTGACAAGGTGATTGCTCTCAAGCCTGCCGTGCTGCCGAAGGATTGATTTGGATTTAGTGGCTGGCCTGTTCCACTATAACAACTGTGCCCACTGGCTGTGAGTTCTAAACGTGGTTACACTGAACGGAATGACTGGCCGGTTATGGATAACGTCAACCTGCAATAGACGTGACTTCCCGCAACTGTTGAGAGTAATAGTTGCTAGTGCCTCTCGGTGCAGGCGTCAGTCGACACTGACTGAGAGGTAACAATTTCTAAGCCACACGCTTTTCGTAAGGTAAGCGACAGTATCTATAAGCACAATGTGTGTGACGCTTGTGTGGCTTAGGCTAAGGCTAGGATACAAGAGCTAATTGTGCTGTCTGTCGCAAATAAATTTCTGATGTCAAACGAAATCGAACAACAAGTTAGAGCAGAGATTCGTGTCCTCACATTATTAGATGAATTAGCTAATGCACTCCGCGATAATCCAGAGTTACAAGATCGCGTGTCTGAGCGCATGGCTAACAGTAACACAGGTAAAGAACTCCGTGAAGTAGTGATGCAAAGGCGGGCCGCACAGTCTTACTACAACGAGGAACATGCCATAGCACTACAGCCTTACCTCGACATGATGATACAGTCAGATTGTAAGAAGCCTATCATCTTCACGCGTGCTGCATTTCCAGGCGTCAGTCCTCGCACTATCTACTTGCGTGTCTATCAAGCGTGGCAATGGCTGCGTGACAAACATCCAGAGCGTCAGAAATACATTGATCTTTACAGCCGCACCAACATCACACAGAATCCCTCATCAGGCGTAGCTATACGTGAGAAGAAGCGTGCTGTTGGTCCGCTCGTAGGTATCGAGATGGTTGAGTCGGTAGAGCATTTAGCTAAAGTGCAGCAAGAAATCTCTACCGCTTTGAGCAAACCACAGACTCTACCGTTCGCTGTTGTCTACGAGAAGAAAGGTTTGACTCTAAGCGAAGATGATCAGAACGCTATCAAAGATGGCTTAGCCGGCATTGAAGGTGTAGTGTGTAAAGTCACTGAACATCAAGTGATGGTGGCGCGGAGGATTAGCGAGTGAACTGGCGTGACTTACTTGGCTACAATGGCGCTGAGTTGAAAGCGCTAACAGACGCACAGCTGCAAGAGCTATTCGCTGCTAGCCTTAACATCACTCGTCCTGACAGAGCGCCTCGTATGGACACTAAGAAACCTAATCCGTCAGCTGCTGCTAAAGCTAAAACCGCGCGGGCGAATGATCTACTCGGGCAACTAGGATTTGATATTGAATTGTGAGCAACTATGAAAACTCTTGAACTAACAAACTCTAATAAATTGCTGTTGCTCGACGATGAAGATTACGAACGTGTGAGTCAGTATGGCTGGTATATTATACAAACTAAGAATGGTCGCATCTGTGGCATTGCTCATTGGTTTACACCTAGCTACACTGCAATGATTGCATCGTTCATTATGAATCAGCCGAATGTTAAGTACGATCACATTGACAGAAATCCACTGAATAATCAGAAGTCGAATCTACGCGGTTGTTCACGTAGCCAAAACAACATGAATTCTACGAAGCGTAGCAATACTTCATCTAAATATAAAGGTGTTGCTTACTATAAAGCTGCTTTGAAAACTGGAAGTCCTCTTGTCTGGGAAGCCTATCTTAGCCGGCTTGGACGTAGATTTTATCTGGGTAGATATGCTACCGAGGAAGAAGCCGCTCGTGCTTATAACGCAAAAGCTTCTGTCGTGTTTGGAGAGTTTGCTAATCTTAATAAAGTTTAACATGTCAGAAAAACTGATCATTCGTATTGACGCTAGTGCCTTGAAGGAATCTTCCTGTATGCGAAGATTTTATTGGAATACGATTTCTGGATATAGAACTAAAGTGGACTATAATGATATTCATTTTGGCTCTGCGTTCCATGAATTTGTCAAAGTCATGAAGCATGACCCAGGCAACTACGCAGCAGCTGTTAAGGCAGCACAAGATAGATACAAAGTGCCGATGGACATTAAAGAGAAGAAGCAGTACATGACTGCTACCTATCTCACCAATCTTTGCATCTCCTTCTGGCAAGAGTGGGTCGAGAAAGACGACTTCGAAACAGTAGTTAAAGATGGCAAGCCCCTTGTCGAACTCAAGTTCTCTTATCCCTACTATGCTGACGATCAAGTAGAAGTGCTCCTGTGCGGAACTATTGATGACATTTGTAAACACAAGCACGGCACATACGCTTTGCGCGACTACAAGACAACCTCAGTGTACGACAGTGTAGCTTACCTGTCTGGCTACTTGCTCTCTCCTCAGCTCATGTTCTACAAGATGATTGTCGATTACTACGGGCGCACCTATCCTGACAGTTTATTTGGCGAACTATCCACTAAGAACATAGCTTGCTTTATCGACGGGGTGTTCCTGTCTGGAGCTGCTAAGCCGCCCGCCTTTAAGCGCTCTGATGTATTCGTATTTAACGCACGCCAGATGGCTGAGTTTGAGAAGCTAGTGCACGAACAGGTGATGGCGCTTGTAGCATATGTCAAACAGAACGTATTGCCTATACGACAAGGCATGATCAATGGTGCTTGCCAGACTGTCTATGGCAAATGCAAATACTTCAATGCTTGCATCCAGTCCGATGAGATAGGTGCAATAGCTACTCTCAACCGGCACTTCATTCAGTCTGAATACAATCCTCTCAAATTCGGTGATGAACATTTAGCAACTAAAGAAACAAAATGAAATTCCCTAAACGCTGGCTTAAAGATGTTGTCGTTGTGCAATTCCACGATAATGGTTACAAAGGCGATCTTGTATTGCCTGCTGACATTAAGCACAATGAAAAGTATGGCGAAGCAGAAGTTATTGCAATCGGTAGTAAGTTCCGTCATAAGGCTGATGTTAAAGTAGGCGACTATGTTTTAGTCGATACTTGGTTAGGTACTCGGCGTACCTACGATAAAATAGGGGAAGCAGTAACTTTTGATGGCGAAGATATACAAGCAATTATAATCAAATGAAAAAACTTAAACTTGTAAATTCTGACGCAATCGTATTAGTTGACGATGATATCTTTGAGCGCGTAAAAGATTGCGTATGGTTTGTTGATAGCGTAGGTTATCCTAGTACTTGGCTAAAGTTTAAGGTATCGCGATTACATACATTTGTGCTAGGCAAACACGTTGATCATATAGATAGAAATAAATTTAATAATTTACGCAGTAATTTACGTAAAGCTACCAGCTCTCAGAATGGTGCAAATGTTACTAAACGATTAAAGAATGCGACATCTCAATACAAAGGAGTAGCATGGATGCCTTCTCGCAATAAATGGAGAGCTCGTATAAAATTTATGTACGAGTCAATACATTTAGGTTTATTTGACAATGAAGTTGATGCGGCTAAAGCTTATAATAAGGCTGCTAAATCCTACTTTGGTGAATATGCATTGCTCAATAACATATGAAACTAATTGCTTTTACAGGTCTCAAGAAGTCTGGCAAGGATACTGCTGCCTGTGAATTGAAAAAGATTTTATTGCCAGCTACTTCAAAACAAATTAATTTTGCAGATGCCTTAAAACGAGAAGTAGCTGCGGCTTGTCAGACTACTGTAGCAGATATCAATGTCCGAAAAGATTTGTATCGAACACTTTTACAAGTTTGGGGTACTGACTTTCGTCGAACTATACATGGTGATAATTACTGGGTACTTAAATGGCTTGAGTCTATCAATAGTATGACTCCATTACCTGCTTATCTCATCTGCACTGATGTTCGCTTCATCAACGAAGCCGCTGTTGTGCGTGAGCTACGAGGCACTATCATACGTATCGAACGGCCCGGCGTATTTGCTGATGGTCACGCAAGCGAAACAGAACAACGTGAGATACACGCAGATTTTACAGTCCATAACGACGGAACAGTCGCGGACTTAAAAACAAAACTAAAAAACATAAAACTATAAATGGCCTACATACCTAAAGATGCAGTCGGAATGGTTGCTGTCACTGGGCATACAAAGTATGCGATGGTGGATATTGAAGACGCTGAAAGATTAAATCAATTCAAATGGAACGCACATCCTCGCTCTAAATCAATTCAGCGAATTGAAAAAACTTCAGCGATACGATTTAAGAATTACAGTCTTGCTTCAGAAGTAATGCAACAACCTGGGAAACTGTTCGATCACATTAATCGTGATACATTTGATAACCGTAAGTGTAACTTGCGACCATGCACATATAGCCAGAATATGGCTAATAGAAAGTTTACAAAAAGAACGGGATTTTATAAAGGAGTTCAGCGTAGAGCCGGTCTTAAATGGAAAGCGGAAATTCGCTTTCAAGGAAAGCTTTATAATTTAGGTGTATATTCTTCAGCTATTGAAGCAGCACGTGCTTATGATAAAGCTGCTCTAGAATTTCACGGCAGTTTTGCAACACTCAATTTCAACGATCATGTATAAAATACCAAACAGTAAAACGCTCAATCAGATTATGTTTAAGCAGATTAGATTGGGGCTGCAAGCTGCGCCGAATACAGGCAAAACTACATCAGCATTGACAGCACCTAATCCAGTAGTAGCTGATTTTGACCGAAAAGTGTCAGCTAGTAATGCTACTAATGCTGGTAAAAAGCTTGAAGATATTACAATCATTCCTTTTTATGAAGCGGCGTTTGTAGATTCTTTGGTACCTCGCAGTCATCCTATATTCTCACCTAACAAACGTGATGCCTTTACGAAATGGCTAAGCATTGAAGCCGTCAAGTTACAGGAAGATCAAACTCTTATCATTGATAGCTGGACCATGCTGCAAGCTGGATTCGACCAGCAGCAATCCTACGAACCTGCTGTTAGCAAGAAAGGCGCCGAAGATAAATTCGTATTCTGGGCCGCTAAGATTGACTACGCCAAGAATATCATGGAGCGACTCAAGACTCTCAACTGCAATGTCATTGTGACGTTTCATGAATCTGTTGAGCGTGACGAAGATGGCAAACCGACTGGCAAATGCCGACCTGTTATGCAAGGTGCATTTGCTGACCAGATTGCTGGTCATTTCACTGACTACTTTCGCTGTCACGCTGAAGCTAAAGCAGGCCAACCCACTACTTATCTGTGGCAAGTGTCGCCTGACAACAGTTGCAACTGTGGCACTCACCTTTCGGGCCTTAAGCCTCGAGTACCTGCGACATGGGATATCTTTGTCAATCCTGACAAATACAAGGCTTAACAATTTCCGTGCTACTCAATGTTAGAGTAATTCGGATTATCACAAAACAAACAAACAAACATAAAACAAACATATGGCACTACAACAAACATCGAACCTCCCGTCAATGCTCACCAGCAAAGATTGCATCCCTGCACGCACTCGCGTGAAAGGTCGTTGCATCAGCGAGAAGTTCGGCGATAGCAAGAAGGGCAACAAGATGATTACCCGCGAATGGGAAGTTGTTGCTCCTGAAGTTATCAACCTCAACGGCGGTAACAAAGCATTGGCTGGCACCAAGCTCATTCAGTACTGCACGTTGGAAGCATACAACGAAGACGGCAGTGTTGCGGCTACTAGCCCCGGCCTGCTCGCTCGTTTCCGCGATGAACAAATCGCACTGCAACTGCCTGACGTTAATGGCAGCGTATCTCCTAACGACTACCAAATCGACCCTGTTGCACCTCTGCTCAACTGCTCTGGTGTTATCGCTGAGTTGAACATCGGTAGCGAGGAGTTCGAATATCGCAATCCCGCTACTCCTGAGGACTTGGCTGCTGGACGTAAGTTTGGCTCTGTCAAAATGGGTGCTGATGGCAAGCCTGAGAAGGGCTATCGTCCGCGTCTCGAACAAGTGCTGTGCCGGGCTGCTGAATAAGGAACTGTATGAACCTCAACACTTATGGTAGTGACCCTTGCGAAATAGCACCAAAGGGTATTCGCAATCCTTCCATTCGTGAGCGTCTTGAAGATCAAAAGTCTTCATTGACTGCTCAGTTGTCACGCGTTAACGAAGCAATTGCAGCACTTGATGCTGCTCCAGAAACGGCGCGTGTTCTGGAACTCATCAGTAAGGTTTAGTAGTATGCTAACAGGAACTCTCATGTTCGACATCAGCGTAGAAGCTGATAACGAGAAAGACCTTGAACGCATTAGTGCTGATATTCGTGCAGCACTCAAGCCTATCAATGGTGTCACCGACAGCGAAGAAGTTGATAGTGATGTCAGCGAAGAAGTTGACGACGAGTAAGTAACCTCCGCGCTGGCATACCGCGACGAAACGTATGCCAAACAATTTACTATGTGCGTAACGGCTTTATTTATAGCTATGCTTTTCAGGCACGGAGAAGTGCCGCCAGTTGTCTATGTTGTCGGCCTGTGGGCTGTGATAAATGATCTGGCTTTTGTGTTGAAGCAAGTCAAAGACGAATGAAACTCTCTCCTAAGATGCCTTACCAAGGACTCACTATTGTGATGTCCAATCCATCTCGTCACGACCAGTCAGAGTTGCTATCTGGTGTGGCGGGCTGGTGGTTTCGCAACATGCTAGCTGAGACAGGCATCGTCATAGCACAATGTGAAGTGCGCACGAAGGAGCATCGGGAGCCTCTGTTGCCACGCACTAAATGTGTGCTGCTGCTAGGCAAAGATGCTTTCGACAGCTGGACAGGCAACGAAGCCAAGCACACACTAGGTGAAGTGCGCGGTAGCATCTACAGGGTCGCCGACAACATAGCTGCTGTTCCTTCCTATCTGCCTCAAGACTGCATGGACATGAAGGACTATGAGTCACAGCACAACGAACTACTAAAAGGACACGATATAGAAGATGAAACAAAAGCACAAGAAGGCGGAGAGAAACGACGACATGGTGTCACAGCCCGCACCAACTGGCGATTCTGGCTCACAAAAGATACCGCCAAAGCAGTGCGGATACTCTATAATAACGGCGTTATACCCGAATCAAGTGGCCATTTCACGCCACAGTACAGACTCTATCCATCTGCAAAAGATGTGGTTGAAGAGCTCCAAGACAATCGAGAACAACCAATCTACTTAGACATAGAGACTGACAGCAACTTCGGTCTCAAGTGTATTGGCTACAACTTCGGTAACAGCGACGTTGTAAACGTAGTGCCCATCATTGACTACCAGTACAAGTGGGCGTACGCCGAGTTGCTACACATCATACGCGCTTTTGTCGTTGCATTTCAGCACAACACTGTAGTGTCACATAACGGCAGCGGATTCGACTGGATAGTGCTACCGTGGCGCTACAAGATGGCGATGGGCCGCAGCTTCTATGACACTATGCTGGCTATGCACAGGTGCTATCCCGACATAGAGAAATCTTTAGGTCACTGCACTTCGCTTTGGACATACGAACCTTTCCACAAAGATGAAGGCAGCATGAGCTACGGCACTATGGCTGATATGCGTCAGCTTATGTCTTACTGTGGCAAAGACGTTTACACGATGCGTCTTATCAAACAAGCTATTGATGCCCACGCTGCTAAGACTCCGGGCCTCACAGAATCAATAGCTCAGGTTAATGCATCGGTGCTACCTTATCTGCTCATGACATTGCAAGGCATCCACTACAAGCAAGAGATACTGGAAGCAACGATGACAGAGAACGACGAGTTAATGATGCAATACAACCGCATTATCAATTTCCTCGTCGGTGAGAAAGCCATCAAAGAACTCAACCGCTCTAGTAAATCTTCTCTAGCATCCTCACCAACTAAAGCCTGCAACTATTTTCACGGTATGCTGGGCTATCCCGTTGTAGCTAAATCACCCAAGACGGGCAACCCTTCTCTCGCTAAGAAAGCTATCTACAAATTGCAACTCAAAGTAGAGAATCCCGTGCTCGACTTTTGCATCGCCTATAGAGAAGTAGCTAAAGAATCGGGCAGCATCAAATTCGTGCCATGGAAAACTTAGTAATACCATACCGTCTATCTCGTGAATACATTATTAGCCATCCCGAACTCGTCTTTGTACACAGCCGATGCTTCTGGCCTACCATATTCGTTGGACCTAGCGAAGTCTGCCGCGGACTCAACAATTGTTACGGTGTGCCGGTTAGATGGAAGCTCTGCAAAAGTAGTGGATTGTTTCAAGACAGTCAGCTCGGCGCAATTACGACTGCAATTGAAGAAGCTGTCGCTGCGATACCAACTGATCGACCTGTCATCTTGTTTCCCAAAATCGGCAATGGCGACTCGCGCATGAGCACTTTAGCACCTAAAGCGTGGGCCTACTTAATGAGCAAACTGAACGCCATCAAGTATCCGCATTACACATACAACTACTATGCTAGTTAATCCTTTAATCGACCGCATTGAGGAGCTTGGCTTTAACAAGAACTACACGTTTGCTGTAGCTCAACAGCTTGTCAACCATAATCGCATCTGGGTTGTCAACGATAAGAGCAACAAGTATAGCTTTGTCGAAGTCGATGTGAAACTGCCTGCTCTACAAGAAGCAGAACTCTGGCCTAAGTGAATCTACCACGCAACACAACCAACTGGAAGCTAGCTGGAACAGACACGTTCCGTCTGGCTAGTGCTGCACTGTGGTCTAAAAGCGATAACGAGTGCGGCACAAACTTGACTAACATCGAGAAGTCAATGCGCAAGATTTACTATGCCGATGATGGCAAGTTGCTGTCACAAGTGGACCAATCGGGCGCTGAGGCGCTTATTGTTGCGTATCTCTGCAAGCCTGGACGTTATCGTGAGTTGTTTGAAAACAACGTGAAGCCGCACGTATTTGTGGCAATGAATGTGTTCTTAGATAAGTGGCGTATCTTGTGTAAGGATATTAATGTTGACGATTTCGCTGAGACTCCGATCTCACAGCTAAAGAAAAAACGAGGCTGGGACATCTTAGATAAGATAATCAAAGAGTCTGATAATTGGAAACCTTCAGAACGCTATTACTTTATAGCTAAAATGATCGTTCACGCCAGCAGCTATGGAATGAAAGGAGGAACATTTCAACTTAATGTATTAGAGAAATCTCGGGGACAGATTGTGTTATCTCGTGCACAATCAGACAAATTTCTTAATGGCTTTCATTCTATCTTTCCAGAGATAACAGATTGGCAAAGAGATACGGTTCGATTCATAAAGGACTACAAAGTGCTCTACAATCTGTTCGGCTATCCGCGTGAGCTAACTGGATTTTTCGACGAGTTTGACGCTAAAGACTGGATTGCTTGGTGCCCGCAATCAACAGTTGGCTGCATCACTCATATCGAGATAACGCAAGAGCAGATATACATCGACACCTGCAATCGCATTAACACCGTTCACGCAGTAGGTAAACTGCCGACGCCCGTTGTAGAGGCGCTAGATACTTTCGGCGCAGCTGCTGCTGACTGGGACATACTAGGTAACAACCATGACTCTAGCTGCTCCCAAGCACCTGAGCATGATATCATGCGTTTAGCGAAAGTAAAGCATCACTTGATGTGCCAAGAGCTAACATCACCACGAGGTGAGAAATTTCGTATGCGAGCCGAAGCGCAAATCGGCAGAAACTGGGGACCAAAGAAAGACACTAATCCAGATGGACTGGTAGAAATTAAATTATAACACTATGGAGGATAAACGGGATATCAGTAAACTTTCAATCTTCGAGTGCTGGCAACTACGCATGCGCGAAGTCACTTCACCACAATCTTTCATAGACTTTGGCATCTATTTTGCCGTCGCTGCATATCTGCAACGGCGTGTTTGGACCAATGCTGAGCATCAAAAACTCTATCCTAACATCTATCCCATTTTAGTAGCTGACCCCGGCGTTGGTAAAGGTCTAGTTATTAAGCCTGTGATGGAGCTAATCAAGAAGCACAAGCTGACAGACGCACTAGCTAAACCTGTCGATATGTCATCTGCTGCTGCTATCAGCAACGCTGCAATCGAAGCTAACGACTTTGCTAAAGCTGGCGAATCCAGCGTCAAGTTGCCACGTGAGCGTTTGCGTATACCTATTGGGCCTGACAATGGCACTTATGAATCAGTAGTTAAGATATGTGCCGAGTCTTCTCGCTCCATCGGTTATAAGCGCTATGACAAAGGCCTCGACAAAGTAGTATCTGACGTTTACAGACATAACTCACTGGCGTTCGGCTTAGAGGAGATGTCAAGCTTTCTGCATAAAGATGCTAGCAAAGCTATGAATTTTCTAGTCAAAGCATACGACTGCGGCGACTACAGTTACACAACCATTTCGCGTGGCGAGGACTACATCAAGCAAGTGTGTATGAACTTCCTTGCTGGCACGACGCCTAAGTTCATTGAGAATAGCTTTAACGAAGGCATCATGGAGGAAGGTTTTGCTGCTCGTGCTTGGTTCATCTATGCTGCTCGCAATAGATTCTACAGGCTGCGCTCTCCCGAGTTGACTTCTGAACAACTAGAAGCTCAAGACCGCATTGAGAAGCACATGCTAGGTCTCACTAAGATCTATGGCTACGCGCCAATGACTCAGGATGCGTGGGACTACTTAGAAAACTGGTGGGAGAAAGAGCAGTCAGTGCTAGGCTACAAGCGGCCCAACATGTCAGAGAAGCTGAACACTTACTATGGACGCAAAAACATTCATCTGATGAAGATGGCCATGATACTCCACTTCATGGAAGATAACAGCGTAGCTGAAGATGGCTTCTCTCCTGCTAAGCCAATCACACTAGCTGAAGTCAAACATGCTATGGCTGTTCTTGATGCTGTCGAAGTTAACATGCACATGGCCCTGCAATACACAGGCGCTAATCCGCTACATCGACTAGCTAAGAAGATAGTTAATACGCTGCGTAAGACGGGGCCTATGACAAGTGATCAAGTTTGCTTGGAGTTCTGGGCTGACTCGCCAACAGCTAATCCGACAGAGGGAATAACAGAAAGTCTACAGTATCTGCAAGGTAGCAAGCAGATAGCTGTAGACGCTAAGACGTTGAAGTGGTATGTTACAGACTAGGAATCATATCTGACTTGGCTCTGTTGATAGCGTTGCGGCGCACATAATCTTCAATGCGTCGTGACGCTGCATCAGCTCCTTGTGTCTTGCCAAGCCAGTTAATGTATTGGCTAGCTGCAATCGGATTCTGCTCAAATGATGGCACTGTTTGGTAGCTGTTGCGCTTGTAGCGACTCAGCTCAGCTTTCAGTATCTCAGGATTGATAGCGCCATTCTCGTCTGTAGCTTTCTTGATAGCCTTGTCGATCAGTGCAGGCAATAAACCTGCTGCTTCTGCCATATTGCTAGTCTGTTTGAACTGACGCATATCTTTATTGATTAGAGGATTGGGCCTCGTCAATGTGCTGTCAGCGATTGGCATACCTTCTCCCATCTTCCACACCTTCAAATCCCTTCTATTGTTCGCATCTTCCAACTCTTTCTGTTTCTCACTGCTAATGTGTGGTAGCGCCACCCGATAAGCCTGAATATAGTCGCTAGCCAGCAGATGCAACACATCTGTAATGGCTGGCATATCACCTGCTTGTAGCGCCTGCACCAGAAACTTACCGTCTTCCAGCACAGTCCCGCCCGCATCAACAAGCGGATTAGAGAATGTCTGCACGCGGTTCTTGTAATGAGCATCAAAGCCAGACTTAACTAAGTCGCCTAGCATGCCGCTATAGCCAGCCAGCGATGCAAGTGCTGCGAGCTTGTAAGCAATTAAGCCTGTCTGCTCTTTCGAGTTAGCAATTTCATCCCAGTTAGCAGTCCGTTCTTTGCGGCCCGTAACTTCAGCTACTAGAGCATTAACGGCTGTGCCACCAATGAACGCGCCAAGAGTAGCCATTAGCAGAGGCTTATAGTTACCTTTAGTTGCAGGCTGCACAACATGCTTGGTGAAATTGTTGAATTTCTCAACATTCCAACGAGCTAGCGAGAGGTAAGGACTAAGTGTTCCTTTCATTGCAACTTCAGGTAAGCCTCGATAGTCATAAGTTCCTTGCACAGATTCAACATACTTAGCCGCTGCTTCATCTAGCACTTCCGTAGGCACTTCGCCCTTCTTATACTTCTGCCAGTCTGGAACAAAATCATCCAGAAATCCCCTCTTTGTGCCATCTAGCCGACCTGCACGAATAGCATTAAAAGCGTCGAGCGCCAAGTAGCGACCTTCGCCATAGTTTAGCACACGGCTAGCTGTTTCTAGCAGCTGGCGTCCTTGCACCTGATTGATCACATCACGTGAACGCATCAGCACTTGCTGGACATTCTTCAATCCACCTTCACCTGACTCTAGTCCGCCGTAACCTTCGCGCACAATACCTGTTTTGACCGCCCGCTCATAGCTTTTGCTCCAGTCGCGCAGAGCAGCAGCCTTGGCTGGCAATACTTGTGCTAGGCCCATGTGCTGCAAACCTAGCACTTGTCCGGCTACTACATCTTTAGCGCCTGTGAGTGGTCCAAGCATAGCAGCCCGCACAACACCTGACAAGGCGCTGCGTGTAGCTTCTTGATGTTCGCGTATGCCGAACATGTCTTGCAGCACATTCTTGCCAACGCGTGTTGAAGCCAGACCCTTAGTGCTGTTGAACAACAAGTCGTGTGCTTCGGGGTTACGTTGAATTGCTTCATGATAAGCGACGCGGCGAGCGAAGCGCCGGTTAAAGCGGCCCATGCGGTCCATCAGATTCTGCTCGCGCATAGATGCAGGCAGACCGTTGCCCATTGCTTTATCAATAGCACCAAAGCGAGCAGCAATATTACCTTCTTCTAGCTGATTAAAGCTGTCGCGTATCGTCTTCCAGTTCTTCTCTGCTTCTGCAACTGTCTGTCCCTTCATTTCTGTGCGATATTTCATGAACTCCCTGTAGAATTTTTCAGCAGCAGCCGAAGTAGGTTTCTCAGCCAGCACACTAGATGCTTCACGAGACATCACATGTGGCAGATAGTTTGGAGCACCTTTAGTTCCGCGGGCCAGACCTTCAATATCTCCTTCGTCTTTGAATGATTCACGTAAATCTAGTGACTGCTTCAAGCTATCACTGATAACCTGATTGATCTTCTGTTGCGTAGGCGTAAGTGCAAAAGGCTCGACGCCCTTATCCATCATAGCATCACGCCACTTCACGACTGCTTGATAGTCGGGGTTATCTTGGTACCAGTACTCGCGCAGATTACCTGCTTTACGCACTTTCTTGACGGCATAGTTGAATCCACCTTCCAGCTCTCCACGCCGCGCCCGCAGCTTAGCTAAGAATGTTTCAGCTGCTTTACCTGCAACAGGCGACATCTGCTTGAGTTTGTCCACTTCGCTAGCAATAGTGTGCAATAGACCTTTGCCTACTACACCTGTTTCGGCGTAGAAGTCAGCTTTGTCTTTGGGCGTCATAGCTTCAGCAGGATTCTGATAGCGGATGTCAGGATTAGCCGGGTCAAATGTGCCACTGTTGCCTGTTGCTGACTTAATATTAGCAGGATTGTCATTGATTAAAACCCAGTGATTTTTAGTATGTGGCATGTCTCCGATGATATGAAGTGCATCATACTTAGCTAAAGATTCTTGGGTAATTTTTTCATTATACCACTCAGACAGTTTCACTGTTTTAACTTTATCAGCTTTCAAATAGACAGGCATAACCTTTCTTCCAGTCATATCTATTGATTTTCTGTCAGCTGTAGTTTTTAAGGGTGGATAATATGTAGCTTCGTTTGCATTTTCAGTAAACCAAAATCCCCATTTAGATCTTTCAGTTGCAATTGAATCGTGCTTGTAGTTTTTAGTTAGAAACTTCTTTTCAAATTTAGTAAACTCAGCGTCAGTGCCATGATAAACAACAAGTGGTTTTCCGTCTTTATCAATCACCTTACTGCCACCAAACCAGCGCTTGAATTCAGGTGAATTGACTTGCCGTTCACGCGGACTCATTGCCTCTACCGGGTCCTGATACACTTTCTGAATAGACTTCAAGTCGACACGCTTGGTCGGGTCTTGCTTAGCAACCCACTCAAGCATCTTCTGCTGCTTCTGAATCTTCTCATCAATGTTAGCTACAGGGTCACCGTCCTCGCCATATTCAGCTACTAAGTCCTCGCGCTTGTCTGCTAAATCTTTGAGGCCCTGTTTGATGATGTCGTGCATGTCCGCATAGCTATGGTCTAGCTCGCTAGTATGGACAGCTTCTCCCGCTTGCACCTGCTTCTGCACAACTTGCGGTGCTTCGTTATCTGGTGCAGCCTCACTAAGCCGTGCCAACTGTTCATCAGCCTTACGAGCAATGCGCTCCTCTACAGTTTCTTTAGCGCTGACTTTGTCGACATTCTTAAGTGCAGTATCAGCAATGCTTTCACCCGGCATCTCAGCTTTAGGGTCTGCGATGATGTCAATTAGCTTGTCACCGCTCGGCAACGGAGTATCAAGCGAGACGTTGCTCTTAGTGGATTTACCTAAGTTCGGACGTCCTGGTGATACTCCACCTTCCACTTGATTAGGCATTGGCCCCAGTAAGCCTACACCACCTACAATAGCTGGCCCGCCACTACGATAACGCTCAGGCTCAACACCCGCCGCAGCACGAATAGCTGCAAGTTCTTGCTGATATTTAGCGCGACGTACTTTATCTTGTGCAGCCTGTTCTTCTTTTGTGCGTGTGCGACCTTTAGGAGCCATTGCTTCAGAAGGGTCTTGATTAACACGATTCTCAGCATTGTATAAATACTGTGGTTTACCGTTTTGATTATCCCAAATAACGGAAGATTTACCACCTGCAATTGCAACATCAGTTAAGCGTTTAATTACTGCATTTGATGGTCGATCTTTAGCTTGCACATAGATCATGTCACCCTTACCAATAACAACACGATGCCAGCCTTTATCGTATAAGCCGTCATACAAATCACCCATCATTCTACGTGCTGGTTTATTTTGAAATTCTTCTGCAAATCCTGCATGACCCAACACAGGAATAGCATCGCCATTAGCAGCAATCCAATAATTACCGCTTTGTCCTTCATCAAGTGACTTAAGGGTTTTGCTGCTATCAACGCTAGGATATTTTGCATAAGGTTGCATCGCCTCATCTGGATTCTGATTACGTCGATACAGCTGCGATGGTAGCTCTTGTATAGTCTCACCTTTAGCAGTCACACCGTGCGTAAGTCCACCTTCTGTCATCTTAGCAATAGATGCAAACTTGCCCATTGCACCCATGTCGTAATACTTATCGTTGAAGAACGCTTCGTAGCTACCGCCATCAGGTTTAACTACTTTAACGCGCCGGTAACCTTCAGGCGGAGCAGGTAGTTTAGCTGGCAGTGCATCAACAACTTCTATGTCTTCGTTGCTCGACAGTATGTCGTCACCTTCTTTGCTATTAAATCCCTCGTCTGGTGACATGCTCTCGCGTGGGTCTTGGTTCGCTTGCTCAACCCGAGTGCCAGCGCCTGCAACATTAGCTTGAATGTTCTTGCCGTAATACTGTTCAAACGGTGCATCATTGTGCCACTTGTAGTTGATGAGCCTGCGCACATCAGCAGCATTAGCATTGCCCATCAGTGACTTCATCTTTACTTTGAAATCATTGAACCACTTCTTGTTAGCCGTCTCGCCTCGCACAGCCGGGTCAGCCATTAGCCACTCCAGACCCTGCTGATTAGCAATAAATTCTTCAGCATCCCAGACTTTGGTGCCTGCTTCTTGCTGCTTAGCTTGTATAGCTTTTAGCTCAGGGCTATTCTCAGCTAGCGTGAGAGCCTGCTTGTAGAGCTGCTGGTCGCTCTTGTAGGGAGAGAGCTTGAGCATCCGCATGAAGATGTGACCGATAGCTTCATGAGCGCGCGTGTCGCTGCCCTCTTTAGTGCCAATCTTAGCAGCCATGCGTTTCAACTGGTCTGACACTAGAGCATACGAGCCTGCTTCGTCAGTAGGCGACACATCAGCGCCACGTGTTTTAGCTTGTGCATCAAACACTGTGCGCACAAAATCATCAATAGGTACATTAGCTTCCTTAGCACGTACTTGCTGTGCTAGCTCAGTATCCGTGAGTGGCGCTATCGCTTCCTCTGGGTCTTGATTTTTGCGTTCCAGACGCTCTTGTATAGCATCTGCCTCATCTTGTAGTGGGTCAACAAGTTCTTCCTGCATCTTAGCAACTCGTTTATTGTTGCCACGAGGTGTAGCAGGCCTGTTCTCAGGTGCTGCAAGTGCGCGGCCCACTATAGCTTCTGGAGTAGCTTGAACACCCAGCTTCATCTGCAGCTGCTGGCGATTCTTAGCTTCTACCTTAGCTGCTTGCGCTGCTGCAATCTCAGCTTGCGCTGCCTGCTGTTGTTGCTGTAACTCAAGCGTGGCTTTTTCAAAGTCAGCTTTGCGGCGCAACGACTGTAAGCGCTGCAGTTCTTTCTGCACTTTCTGCTGATAGATTTGCTCAGGTGTTAGTAAGCCTGCTGCTGCAACACGCTGTGCTTCTAGCTCGGCTGCTTTGGCCGGATTAACACCACGCTGTTCTGCTGCTTGGTTAGCGTCTAAAATATCTCTGCTGCTCATTCCCCATGCAGCACCTTCTTTCTTTTCATACAATCCCTTCTTAGCTTCATCAGCCAAAGCTTGCTGTTCAGGCGTTAAGCCTTCCACCTTAGCCGATTCCGCCTGAGGCGCATTAGCACGCAGCTCCCGCGCGGCTGCTAAAGCATGTTGCATCTCGGTGTCAGCAACATCATGAAATCCCATGCGATTGCCAATAGAGTTAGGCTTGTTGAACACAGCGCCACCGAGCAGACCTTCTAGTGTGTCAAGCGAAGTAAGTGAATCGCCTAGACTCTTGCCTTGTGCCAGTTGACCTCCTACAGCCATACCGGTCCCCAGCCCTGCACCTATTCCGACATTGCCTACATTAGCTAGATCGCTAGGTTTGGTCTGTGCCAGAGCAGCACGCATACTACGCTCAAGCATAGCACGTTTAGCGATTTCAGCTGTTGTGCCCGCTGCTTTAGCTACGTTAGGCAGATTGGGGTTCATGCCGCCCAGAGGCATAGCTGCTAAGCGACCACCTAAAGCAGCAACTGGATGAGCCTCACGACTAGCTTGCAATTCTTGCACATACTCAGGCACTACATTTTCTTCTAGCTTGTTTTGCAGATAGCTAGTGCCCATACCTAAGCCTAGTCCACCTGCAATACCACCCACGATAGCCCCAACAGGAGCAAAAGGGCCACTAACTAGAGCGCCACCAGCTGCACCACCTAACACTGCACCGACGCCGCCCATAACTGTAGAAGGCGCCGAGTGGATAGCTTCTTTGACAAATGTGCCACCTGCTCCAAGTGGCTGCACTTCTAGCTTGGGCTGCGGAGTGCCGTTGTTAGAGACAGTTGGTTGAGCAGCTACAGCAGGCTTCTCACTGATGTAGCCATCGTCGTCAAGCTGATGAGTTTGTGGGCTATAGCCAGACTGTGTTATAACCCAATCTTTTTGCTGTTGTGTAAGTGGCATAGATTATTGCTGTGGCATACCTTGCAACTGAATCAGTCGAAATCGTTTAAGCATCTGTTGAATTGGGTCTTCAGCAGCTGGCATATTACCGGGAATACCTCCAATTCCAGCAGCCTG
>ERZ650304.210-NODE-210-length-36812-cov-7.830508_pt1 | contig 36812 bp, 51 predicted proteins | sample MGYA00376240_ERZ650304 | MGnify/ENA primary metagenome ERZ650304 (study PRJEB26733, sample SAMN07839271) | wastewater metagenome | biome: small river; feature: stream; material: water | place: USA: North Carolina | collected 2016-03-01 ... | reverse complement strand
CTGGCTCGAGGCCTATGGCCTCAGCTGTCTTGTCTTGATTGGCCTGGGCTTTTTGCTCAGGGGTCTCTTTTTTCGGCTTGGCTTTGGGCTTGGTGGTCTTTTTGGGGGTGCCAGGGCCTGAGCCGAATTTACCATCATCAGCCCGTTGGTATGTTCGCTCGGCTTTACGCAATAAGAGGGCATGTCCTATGCCATAGGGGATGCTCATAGTGTGCCTCATTGGTGGTTGTGGCCCCTTTACGTGTATTCTACCACTAGTGTATATAGGGTGCCTACTAGACTATATATAGTAGCTAGTGGGCTGTGATACGGTTGATGATGCCTGCCACCTTTTGAGCGGCTGCAGCATAATAGCCCTCAATGCGCCCCTTGGCCCCCTGAGCAATGGCCTCAACCTTTTTCCAGCCTCGAGCCCCCAGGGCCTGGGCTTGGTCATCCCCTTGCACCCAATGGCCATAGGGGGTGGCATTGCCTATGCTGGCATGAAACCCCCCAAAGATCATAGATACATACTCAGGCTGGGCAGACGTCCAAGTGCGCCCCAGGGTGCCAGTGCGGGTATAGCTGCTCGAGCCCCCCCCAGGATAGGTGGCCACCTCAGGGATGAGCCCCAGTAGGGCTGCCTCACTGGCTGGCCTAAATTCTCGAGCCACCAGATCAGGATACTCAGCCAGGGCCCTGGCCACCTCAGGCACATTTAATGCAATAATATTGTCATCCGCCATCAGACAGATCCTTTGCACTCAGCACAATTGGCACAATCCAGCAGCGGCAATTAGGATGCACTGGGGGCAAATGGCTCAGATCCTGCTTGTCAAAGACCTGGCCATGCAAGGGGCCACAAAGGGGGCAAACACGCTCATCCATGGCCGTTTGCCACTGATACTGGCTGACCACCTTGAGGCCCTGCCAGGCCAGCGCATTGCCCCTGGCATACAGTCTAGTGACCTCAGTAGCGGCGATGGTCTTGGCCCTGACCTGAGGATACACGGCAGCTATGCGCTGGCTCAATTCTTTGAGCGTGCCCCCAGTGCTGATCCAATCCTCAATAATGGCAGCGATGCCAGCCTTTGAGGTGCCAGTAAGCTGGGCAGCCAGGGTGGCAGCCTCGAGCCTGGCCAGTTTTAGCACCTCGAGGTTGACCAATTCCCAATCAACCCCAATGGCCACCTGAGCAGCCCCCTGCTCAGCAGCCTCAGCCAAGACCTTGGTATAGATGGGGGTCAATTCTTTGGTCATGGTTGCCTGCTCAGCCAGCCAAAAGCCCCCCAGGTCAGGGCTCAGGGCCTCAGTAGATTCGATGGCTGCTCGAGCCCTGGCCAGTTGGGCAGCAAAGATGCCAGCAATGAGCTCAGCATAGCTGGCCTCAGCAGCCAGCCTGGCAGCCTCATCCTCAGGGGCCTCAGGATCCCCATCACGCTTGGCCAGGCCCTTGACCACTGGCAGTGGGGGTGGGGGCAGTAGACCTGGCTGGCCAGCTGGCTGAGGTGGCCCAGGGGCCTGGCCCTCAAGGTCAGGGTAGCGCATAGATCGGCTCTCTTGAGCCGTAATGACCCCAGCAGCAATGTCAGCCTGCTGGCTTGAGGCCAGGCTGGCCAGATCCTCAGATTCTCCATAATTCCACTGCCACTCTACTGAGGGATAGTTAAAATCATGATGTGCCACTGGGTCAAAGAGGCAGAGCTTGAGCCACTGGGTCAGGGCCTTGGCCCTGCGATAGGTGACATTTTCCTGACTATCGCCAGTAGACTTATTCACATCAGCGGTAAAGCCAATTTCTGAGGGGGTCACACCATAGAACGCGCATGTCATTTTCACCATGCGTTCTTCCCAATCAGACTCATACTGGCCACCAGTACTGAGCTCTTGCAGCCGTTCTACTTTCATGGGGAATGGCACAAATTTGAGCTTGACCCCCCTGGCAACATCCCCCTGCAGCACAGCGTTAAAGTTATCCTCAAAATCAGATACCTGCTCGACATTGAGCGAACCCAGGCCAGCGGCTGGGTCAAGAACGGCTATGGCCCCAGGTATATTGCCCTCAGTAAAGTGGCCCAGGTCATAGCCCTGCTTTTGCAAGTAAATGCTGGCCTGCTCGAGCATATCCTCCATAGGGGCCCTGCCATAGGGGCTGACGGTTTGCACATTGTAGGGCTGGTACCATATTTCCCCTGGGGCATATTCCCCAATGATCTGATCCTCATCAGGGCCAGCCGGCCTGCCCAGGTATTGGCTCAATGCCAATCCATAGATGACCTGTTGGTATGCGACTGTGCGCCCTTGGATGTCAAGGATCGGCTTGATAGTGGCCCCATCAACAATATCAAGGCCATACAGCCCCCCACCCCTCGAGGGCCTGCGGTAAATGGTGGGGGCATCAATCTCGAGCATATCTCTAATCAGTTGGCTGAGCCAGGCTACTCTATTTTGGTGCCTATCAGGCTGATCCATCCATAGGTTGAGGGCATCACAATCGGCCTGCAGGCTGGCCTGCTCACTGGGCCTCTTTGCCACATAGGCCCCAGGCAGCATAGCAATTTGCTCACATCTAACACGAATACACAGCGCTGCCAGGGGATGCTTTTTTGCCAGGTAGCGTAATGTCTCAAAGGGGGTCAGGCCAGGATAATCACGCCTGGGCAGTTGTGCCATGTTCACGGCTACAGGGTATTGAAATTGGCGCGGCCTGGCCTCATGCGCCACGGGGGCCACTGGCTGGCCAGGGCTGAAAATGGTGGCCACCTGGCCCCCAAAAGCCTTGGCAGCAATGCGAGTCATGGCATAGGCCATGGGGCTCAGATCCCGAATTGATAATGAATTGCTCATAATGCTGTCACCTCGAGGTCAAAGGTAGGGATGGGATGGGCCAGCCGTTGGCCATCATTGGGGGCAGGATCAAAGGTGGCTGACCATACAACAAAATCAAAGCTGCCCCCTGGGCCACCATTCACGGCGATGAGCCCAATCACGGCAAGATCAGCAGGGGCATTGGTGGTATAGGGCTTGGCCAGCCCCAGCAGGATCTCACTCAAGAGGGGGCTGCTCACTCGAATAATGCGCCATCTAAAATCAGTCAGCCAGTCATTGCTCATGGTCTTGCATCCTTTTTGGCCTTGGCCTTGGCAGCATAGTGCTGCATGATCTCTTGCATGCCAGCCCCAGTGATGAGTAGCTCAGTGAGTGCCCATACGTAAGCGTCTAATCGGTTGGGGCTCTCATTACCTGGCACCCATGAGCATAGCTCATCCTCGAGCAGGGCAAAGGTGCCGACATGGTGTATTTTGTGCTGCTGGCTCAGCATACTGACTGGCTCAGCTCGAGTAGCTTTGCCCCTCGAGGCATGCACCATTTTGACTGGGGGGGCATTGCGTATGGTGCTGATCGTGACCTCAACCATTTGCCCCCCATTATTGACCTCAGCTACCAAGCAATCAGCATCAAATTTGTGGTAGCTGCTCACCGCCTCAGCAGCCCACTTGGTTGGATGCGCTTGTACGCTGTCATCACTCAGCACAAAGCCATGCAACGCTGGGGCCCCCTGGCAGTCACACCAACCCACCCCAGCCGTAATAATGCCCGCCTCATCCCCAGTGGCAGTGGCTGAGGGGTCAAGCCCAGTGACCACTCTTGTGAGCTCAGGGGCCTTGGTGACTCGGTCGGCCTCAATCTGTGACCTCTTGAACAGTGACCCAGCAATATCCTCAAGATCCTCAGCATCAAGCTCTTGCCTGCCCTGCTCAGTGCCCTCATAGGGCCTGATCACTTGGTCAATATACACGGCTGCCAGGTTGGCCATGTTCTCTTTTGTTTTGCCATGCACAACCACGGTATTGGGCCTGGCCTTGATCTCTTTGAGGAATGGGTATGGCTTGGGGGTGGTCGATACAACCACCTTGGGATCCCCTTTTCGCATAGTGAACATGAGCATGTCCCATGTCTGCTTAAGATAGCGCCACTTTGCGATCTCATCACACCAAGCTAGATAATTATTTGGGCCTCGAAGTGACTCAGGATCCTCAGCTGAAAAGATTTTACCCTTGGCCCCTGAGGGGAATGTCAATTCCCCTATTGAGCGGTTAAATTCTATTTCAGGGTGTAGGGTCTTGAGCCCCGTTTCGCCCTCAATACAATAATCCCTGCCATCTCCAAACGAGGGGGCCACAATCGCTATACGCTTGGCTCGTTTGCTACCCTGCCATATAAACTCAGCCGCGGCATGCGTTTTGCCCCAGCCCCGCCCTGCTTGGATGTACCAGCAAAACCAATCCCCAGGGGGTGGTAGCTGCTCAGGCCTGGCGATGCTGGCCCAGGGTAGCACATACTCAGTAGTGACCACCTGATCCCTGAGGATAATGGGCAGGGGGGCCCTGGGCAGCCTGCGACGGCTATTGAGTACGGTCACTGCTCAGCCCCTGGCTTGGGGCTCAGCCTGGGTAACAGATCCTCAAGCTGCAGCCCCAAGGCCTCGAGGTCAGCCCCAGCCAGAATGGTGGCTATAGCGGTCTTGAGGGTGGCAGCGTTCATGGGCATAGCTACCACCTCATTGCCCTCTTTATCTTTGACTGGGGGGGCCTCGAGGATAGCAATACAACGATCCATGAGGATCGTGCCAACTTTATGCATTTTGGTGCCAGCCTGGCCATAGCGCTGGCGGTACTCAGCCAGGTTGGCCATATAGGCCTCAGCTGCCTCAGCTGCAGCCCGTTGGGCCATAACCTGATCATAGACCTCAGCTGCAGCCACCCACCCATGCTGGCTTGACCACTCATGCATACGGCTCGAGCGCGATCCTCTTTTGCCCCCCATTTGCACTGACACTTTATCAATGCTGCGGCTGGCCCCCATCGTAATATAGGCCACCTTGGCAGCATAGGCCTGGGGGCTTTCGGCTGGGCCTCGAGCAATATCAATGGGGGGCTGAGCACTCATTATGCTACCACTTGGATCTTACAAAACGGTCTGAGGGTATTGCCACTGGCTGAGAATTGAGCGGTTAAACGATACTCAACCCCCTCGAGCCAGCCAGCGGCTGGGGGTATGGTATAGGTAGTGCCTACAATGGTTGGGGTGCCAGGGCAGATACTGGCAGTCACATCCGCCCCAGTGTCAAGGCGGATAACGCTGATCACTGGGCTGGCCCCTGAGGCGGCCCAGGGGGTAATCTCAAAAGCCCAGTTGACCACCTCCCCCACCCTGACAGTATAGGGGCTTTGGATAAACTCAAGGATCATATATCCTCTCTCTCTGGCAGTGTCAAGGTAAAGGATCGGGGGCCCAGGCTCAGGGTCAAGGATCGGCCCTCGAGGGTCAGGGTAAAGGATCGGGGGCCCAGGCTCAGCACAATCGGTGTGACCGTGCCACCCCCCTGGGCAATGGTGATCACAGCCCCAATGGTTGAGGCAATGCCCCGAATGAAGCCCCCCAGCCGGCTGAGGGTCAGGGTATGGCCAATGGTTGAGGCAATGCCCCTGACCCTGGCTGCTGACCTGGCTATAGTGGCAGTGGCCCCAATGCTCAGGCTGATGGCTCGAGCTCGAGCAGCTACCCTGGCCAGGCTCAGGGTATTGCTGATAGTACTGCTCAGGCCTCGAGTGCTGGCCATTTGCCTGGCTATGGTCACAGTATTGGCAATACTGCTGGCAATGTCTCGAGTGTAGGCAGCTGCCCCCCCATTGATAATACGGCTGAGGCTCAAGGTATTGGCAATGCTCGAGGCCAAGCCCCTGGCAAAGGTGCCAGCCCTGGCCATGGTCGATGAGTTGGCAATAGTTGAGGCCAGGCCTCGAGCGTTGGCCACCTGTCGACTCACGGTCACAGTAGGATCAATACTGAGGGCAATGGCCCTGGCTCGAGCAGCCAGCCTGGCCAACGTCATGGTATGGCCAATGGTGCTATTGATCGCTCGAGCTCGAGCAGCCACCCTGGCTATAGTGACTGTGCTGGCCACAGTGGCTGAGGTTGATCGCTTATTGGCCACTGCCCTGGCTATGGTCACTGTGTTGGTGATAGTGCTACTAATATCGCGAGTCAGGTTGGCTGGCCCCCCACCTGCTGGCTTGAGCACATCAACCAAACAAACCCACCAGTCTGAGCTATTGGTGGCAGTGATGGTGCCAACGGCTGAGGCTGTAGCGATATTTTTACTATAGCTTGAGTTGACTGTATCCTGAGCAATAGATCGTCGGGTATAGCCACTGGGGCTGGCAATGGCCCCAGCATCATTGCTATAGCCTGAGAACATTAAAAAGACCTCAGCCCCTGCAGTGGCAGTGGTCAGCCCAGTCACAATAGATGGCACGCTACTGTTACCAATGGTTTCAGCTGGGGAAGTATCAAAGGGGGAAGTAGGGTCAACCCCTCGAAACACAGAGAGGATAATATCTTCGTAATTGCCCCCACTGTTGAGCCATTGGGCTGAGGTGCCTGACTCGGCAGCCGTTAACGCTTTCCAGTAGCGATAGACTCGCGTTACCCCAATGCCTGCTGATCCAGGTTGCACATGATCATTATGATAGGCCCAGCCACTGGGGGCACTGCTGATGGTCACTGAGGCATTATCGTACACAATAATGTCAGCAATACCAACATCATTGAGCAATACCGTTGGCAGTGTCACGCTTGTGGCACTGCCAGCCCCTGATACCTCAGCTACAAAAGAGATGGCCAATCAATTTGCCCCTAGTTGGCTATGGTTGCGTTGGTGGTCAGGGTATCAGCAGCCACTAACACGGCAGTGCTACTATAGTTATCCTCAGCATACAAGATTGAGCCTGACACGGTGGTTGAGTTGAAAATACCAGCCCCATAGGCAGTGCCCCCACCCCCTGATACCGTCATGGTCTTACTGATGACCTGGCTGAATGTGCCCCCCAGGGTGCTGGGGGCTGTGTAATCCCCCCCCACTGGGGTATTTGCGGTGGCACGGCTCAGCCCTACGGTGGTATATTCGTTGGTGGTCACTGAGGCTGAGGCTGCCCCCAGGGATTGATCTGTTTTGGCCTTGGTCAGGGTGCCATTGGCGATGGCCAAAACGTTAAAGTAGACAGTGGCTGAGGGGGCCCCTGGGCTGGCCCCAGCCGCAAAGCACTGCTTGGCTTGATATGAGGCGCCCGCGTCAACTCTTTCATTATGTGAAATTGAATACCAGATCGTTTCATAGCCACCAATGATGGGGGCCAGCTGCTCAACCCCATCAATCAACATGCGCTGCCAGTCTAGGATGATTGGGCGGCGCTGCTTGGTCACAAAGATGGCAAATTCGCCATCAATAGCGCGGCGGGCTGGCTTGCCAGGGTAGCTGATCAGCCGATCCAAAAAGGGCAGGGTAATCCTGCCAAGGTGACGATCAATACCAACTAACATGAGGGATTCTCCTGAATTGGCCAGCCAGTGGCTGGGCTGCTCGAGCCAGAATGATTAGTCATCCCCCTTGGGGGCATAGGTGGCATGAATGGCCAAGTGTAAATCAAGGCATGCTTGATTAGTCAGTTGCAGGGCATGCTCAGCCACCTCTTGAGCTTTGCTATCAAGGTGGCCAGCATCCTGGCAGGCCTTGACATACGCAGCCCAGGGGGCAGCCAGGGCCTGGGCCAGGGCAGTGACCTCACTGAGCAGGGGGCCCAGCTCGAGCGACTTGAGGGTAAAGCCCTGGCTGAGCCAATAGGCCAGATCCTTGGCCTCAATCTGCAGGGGCTTCCCCTCTCGATTGTACAGTGTGACCATCTCGGGGGCATTGATCTCAGCCTCAAAGCCCGTAACATTGGGGATGCTTGCCAATTCCATCATAACCCCTTTTCTATTGGCTGGCTCGAGCCAGCATCATCAAAAAGACAACATTGGCCAGCACATTGCCAGCCACTAACACAGTCAGCCCAATCAGCCACCATAGCATAACACGGCGCCATGCGGCTGCCTCTTGTTGGATCGGGATTCGGGCATCCTGATCAGCGACAAACATTTGATTGAGGCTGAGCACAGCCCTATTCGTTGAGCGGATCTGTTCTTTGAGCGGTGGCTCAGGGGGCTCAGGGGGGATCGGGGGCAGGGCAGGCATGTTGATGGTGACATGCTGACTATTGGCCTGAGCCCCTGGCCCAGCTGCAAAGCCATCAGTATTGCTGACATCCCCCACCTCAATCATGGCGCCCCTCGAGTTGGGCCACCCTATCAGCCAGGCTGGCCAGCTGGCCCAGAATAGTGGCCAGAGTCTGCTTGATCTCTTGGATCTCATCCCCATACGGTCTGATAATTCGTTCAACCTGATCAATGAGCTCACCTTGATTATGTTCTATGGCCAAGCCTAGTGCTAATTGTGACTTCATGAGCTTGTCACGGTCGGGAACGGTCACATGCCCCCCCACTTGGCAAGGGCAGCATAGATTGATGCAATATACTTGTCAGGGTTGTTGTGGTCAGCTGATGGGGCATAGACAGGTATGGCTTGATCAACCGTGATGAGGCCCCTGCCAATATAACGCGATCCAATGAGAATACACCAATCAATCAATGAATCGTGCCAGGTTGCATACCATGCCCAGCCCTCAGCCGTTTTGAGGGCATGCCCCTGGCCCCGTCTGAGGTTGCCCCAGTTGCGGGTACGGGTGGCTGCCCCTTTGGTGCCATAGGTCGACTCATGCTTGAAAAAGGCCAGGGCAATGGCAGGATCCATGCCATACACTAGGGGCACTTGATAGCACTCAGCAGCCTGGCCAGCGGCTGGGCTGTGTGCCTCAGTGAGAATCTTGGCAAACTGCTCGAGCGGAATCCTGGGGGGGCTGATAAAGGTCAGCCGCTTGGGCAGGCCAGCTGGGCCTTGATACTCCTCAACCCAGGCCAGGGATGCATACAGATCAACCCCCTCAATGATGCGATGGTCAGGCAGTTGATAGCCAGTCACATGCACCCAATGGCGGGTACGCTTGGCAGGCTCAGGGGTGCTGGGGTCATCATAGCCAACCACCTGGGGGCCATGGCCAACCTCGAGCCGATCACTATATAAGATGGTGCCAAGGGGCACTTGAGCAGCTGGGGCCCCCTGAGCCAGTGGCTGGGGCCTGAGGTTGAGGGTTGAGGCTTTGACAGTGTACCACGACATTGAGCACCCCCTGATTGATGGCAGATATAGTATAGCATCCTCAGCAATGCTACCATATACCTGGCTGTCGTAGGGCCTGATCAGGGGTTGCGCTCGAGCTCGAGGGGAAGTATACTATATGCCTATGATAGATTATTGATGAGGTGCTATGATGGCTCAGGCTAAACGGCAAAAGACCATACTACCAAACTTTCGGGCTGCCCTGCGCCCCCATGTGCGAAATATCGCCCCAGCCACCATGTCACGTTGGCGCAATACCCCACCCCCAGCCATTGTATGGCTTGTCCAGCATCCTGATGTGCTGGCTGCCCTGCTCGAGGATGCCAAGCGGCTGGCCCAGGGGGATCCTCAGCATGTCACAGAATTGTCATCCCCCAGCCAGGGCCTGAGCTCATACTGACTATTGCATATCAATAGTGATAGGTGTATACTATCATTATTGATATGTTCTTAAATGAGGGGATTGCTATGAGCCAGCCAGTCACAAGCATTGAGTATGATCGCATTACGCATGATTACGCCATGACGGTCAATGGTGAGTATATTGGGTCAGCCCCCAGCTACCCATCTGCTGAGCTCATCCTCAATCAGATGACCACTCGGCTGGCTGAGGCAGCCCAGGTTGAGGATCGTAACACCAAGGTGCTGCAGCTGAGCACAGAATACAAAACGCTCAAGGCTCAGGCTGAGGCTGCCCAGGCTGCTGGCTTTGACCTCGAGGCTGATACCCTGATGGCTCAGGCCCAGGCCAAAAAGGCTGAGGGCTTGGCCATACTTGGTACACTGCCCCAGGGGGCATAGCCACCCCCTGGCCTTTTCGATTAGTTCAGAATTGATAACAAAAGGAACAGGATCATGGCACTGGTAAAGATTGGCGATTCCTATTTCAACCTCGAGCAGGCCAGCCACATCATTGATTATATTGGTGGGGCTTCTGGCAATTTGATTGAGGTCTATGTGGGGGCTGAGCGGGTTGGCTATTGTGTTGAGGCTGAGGCCACTGCCCTGAGGCAATACCTGGCCACAGTGGCCATTGACCCCTCGAGCCCTGAGTATACCGATCCTGACTGGCTCGAGTACAAAGACAATCAAGGTGATATGAGCTATGCTCAATGGGCTGACACCAAGGATCGGCTGGCCAGCCACCTGGCCAAAAGCGAAAAGTGGCAGGATGCGAACCGCGAAACAATTGCAAGCCTCGAGTCTGACCTCAAATTGTAAAGCCTGGCCCCTGAGGCCAAGATAAAGGATCAACCCAATGACCACAACAGCTGAGCCAACCCAGGCCATAGCCCATTATGTGGCCCCTGAGGCCAATGATTATGCCATCATAGAAAAGGTGGCCATTATGGGGGATCTGGCCCCCCTCGAGCCCCATGATCGTGTCACATACTATACGGCGTTGTGCAGATCATTACGGCTCAACCCCTTGACCAAGCCTTTTGAATACCTGGCCCTTGATGGCAGGATTGTACTGTATGCCACTCGAGGTGCCACAGATCAGCTGAGGGCCAGTCAGTCAGTCAGTGTCAGGGTGGTCAGTAAGCAGGCAGATCATACACTGGGGGTCTATTCGGTTGAGGTTGAGGCCAGCACTCCTGATGGCAGGGTTGACTTTGCCAGTGGGGTGGTAGCCATTACCAAGGCTGGGGGCAATTGGAAAAAAGGCGAGAATGGCAAATCTTTTTTCCAAAAAGATGGCACCATTGAGCCCATCACTGGCCAGGATCTGGCCAATGCAATGATGAAGGCAGAAACAAAGGCCAAGCGGCGTGCTACCCTCAGTATCGTTGGCCTGGGTTGGATGGATGAATCTGAGGCAGCGGATGTGCCCCAGGCCAAGCGCTTGGCCATTGACCCCCTGACTGGCCAGGCCCTCAGCCCTCGAGAAAAGATGATCAAGCGCATTGCTGAGTTGACCACCCTGGCCCAGGGGCTCAAGTTGGCATTGCCACTGCCAGCCCAGCCCATTGACCAATTGACTGATGATGAGATGGTCAAGTATGGCATACAGATCAAAGAATTGGTTGACCTCGAGCAGGCAGCCCAGGGCCAGCCCCTGCCAGTCTAAAACAAAAGCCCAGCTGATAGCCAGTCAGCTGGGCCCTTGGTGGCTCACGAATGAACCGAAGCAGGATGATGACAGCATATGCGGAATGAGCATTCCTGTCAAGAAAAGGAATTACCATGACCACTATCACACGGCTGCCCATTGAGATTATTGCCCAATCCGCCACGGCTGGCCAGCCCCTGGCTGAGCTCGAGGGGATCAGCTATTCCAAGCTCGAGTTGGTCATTATGCATGATGCTGATGGCTACTATGATGGGATCTACTGTCTATGGTCGGATTGGGATAAAACCGAGTCAGGCAAGATCAGCCAACTCAATGCTATTATAGACTGCCAGGCTGAGCAGCTGGCCAAGCTGGCTGGCCAGGTCACTGAGGGCAAAGAGCAGCGGCGCCGCTTACTCAATGAGGTCAGGGCATTGACCCAGGCCCAGGCTGAGGCTCAGGCCCAGGCTGATGAGGTGGCTGAGCTCAAGGCGGATCTTCAGTTGGCCAGGGCTGAATCTCAGTCTATGGCCAATGAGGTGGCTGAGCTCAAGCGGATCAGCCTCAATGGCCACCAATATCTCAAGGCAGATCAATGAGAGGGCCCAGCCTGGCCAGGTGGCTGACCACAGTGGCTGAGGCCTCGAGGCCCAGTCAGCGGCGCCGCTTGTTGGTGGTTGTACAATTGCTTAGGTGGCTCAAGACCAAGTGAACCATGGTTCACTCGAGCAGGATCGGCACAATCTATGAGTGTAGTTTCATTCGACTCACAGCCCCGTAGGGCCAAGCCAGCCCCTGGGGTCATTCCCCTTGAGTTGCCTGCCAATATTGAGGCTGAGCAAGCGGTATTGGGCAGTATCATGCAGAATCGTGAGTCGATCCTCATGATTAAGGATTGGCTGGCCCCCTCGAGCTTTTATCTCTCAAAGAACCGTCAAATATATGAGGCAGCCTTGACCTTGGTTGAGGCTGGCACCCCCCCTGACGCTATCACCGTTTACAATGAGCTCAAGATCAGGGGCCAGGCTGAGGGGGTGGGGGGGATCTTATACCTGACGGAGTTGATCCAATCAGCCCCCACCAGCTACCACATCCAACATTATGCTGAGGCAGTTGACCTGGCTGGCTGGCAAAGGGCCAGCATAGCTGAGCTCAATGCTGTCATCGCCATGGTGTACTCAGATCCTCAGGCTGCTGGCATTGAGGCTGAGCCCAGGCTGACCAAGGTGCTGAGCTCGAGGCATAAGCATACCACCAAGGTATTCCATATTTCTGAGCTATGGGCTCAGCAATTCCCCCCCCTGCAGGTTATTATTGAGGGCCTTTTATATGAGGGCCTGACCCTCTTTTCTGGCAAGCCCAAAATGGGCAAAAGCCAGGCCACCATTGATGCTGCAGCTGCCATTGCCAGCCCTGATGGCCTGGCCCTGGGGGGGGCTCAGTGCCAGCATGGGCCAGTCTTATACTTGTGCCTCGAGGATCCTACTGCAGCCCTGCAAGAACGTCTTGAGAGTATCTTGCATGGCAGGCCCAATATTCCATTTTACTATCAACTCAAGTGGCCTGCCCTCGATGCTGGGGGCCTGCAGGCCATTGAGGCATGGCTTGACCAATATCCTGATGCCAAGCTGGTGGTTGTTGATACCCTGGCCAGCATTGCCCCTGCCCCTGATGCCAGAAAGACAAGCTATCAAGCTGACTATGATGGCCTCAAAGGCCTGCAGCGCATTGCTGCAGCCAGGCCTGGCTTGGCCATTGTGGTCAACACGCACAGCCGCAAGGCTGGGGCAGATGATGTGCTAGATGAGATCAGCGGTACCACTGGCAAAAGCGGTGCCGTTGATCATGTTTGGGTCATGCGGCGCACAAGAGGTGATGATGAGGCTGAATTGCACATCCAACCCAGGCGGGCTGCCAGTGCAGTCAGGGCCCTGACCTTTGATCCTCAGTCAGTCAGCTGGCGGATTGGTGGCGATGCTGAGGCCTCGAAAGCTGCCAGCATGCGGGCTGACATCTTGGCCACCCTGGCTGATGATGACTTCTGGCCCAATGACTTGGCCAGCTATCTTGACATTGATACTGACTCAGGTAAAGCCCAGGTCAGGAAACAATTGCAAGCCCTCAAAAAGCAGGGATTGGTTGAGAAGGCTGATAAAGGCAAATATAGCCTCACACGGCTGGGCAGACAGTCAGCTGAGGCGCAAACAGAAAAAGATCAAGGGGATCAGGGGATCAGGGATCAGCGGTCAAAGCCTGGCACATTTCGCCCCCTCGAGGGCTTTGAGCCTGAGGTGGCTGAGCTCGAGCCAGCCCAGCAAGCGCTGATCCCTGATCCCCTGATCCCCTCAGATATTTTGACTGAGCAGGCCAGGCTTGAGGCCAAGGCTGATAAAGAAAAGGCCCTCGAGGTCTTACTAAAGCCAATCAAGCCAGATCGGCGTTGGCTCATTCGATTATGGGTCAATAGCTACAAAGCAGTTGATCGGCTCAAGGCCCAGGATGAGTGCCAGGCCAATGGGGTTGACTATGTGGCATTACATACGCTGATCCACGGATCAGCACCCCAAGAGGTTGATGACTGACCCCTGATCCACGGATCAGCACTCGAGCAGCCTGCCAAGGGTGGGGGCAATTCGCCATAGCCCTCATATATGCAAAAGCGCTGATCCCCCTATAACCCCCCCTATATATATGTAGGGGGTATAGAGAGATACACGACATCGGATAGAATACGAAAGCAGGATCGAATATGAAGCCATACTACCAACATGCTGGTATAACGATATATCATGCGTCATGTCTTGATGTTATGCCATTACTTGAAGATGATGCAATTGACTGCATTGTGACGGATCCAGTATGGCCCAATGTGCCCCCTGGGCTTTATGCTGGGGCTGATGACCCCTATACGTTATTTACTTCCGCATCCTCTCATTTTCCAAGAATAACAGATCGTGTGGCTATACAGCTTGGTTGCAATAGTGACCCACGATTCTTGTCATGTATGCCTGATTCTTTGCCCTTTTTGCGTGTTTGTTGGCTTGAATATGCAGTGCCTGGGCGGAGAGGTCGATTATTATACTCAGGGGATGTGGCGTATATTTATGGGACATGGCCAATATCAAGGAAAGGGGCTCGAGTATTCCCTGGCAATGCCCCAAAAGCTCAGCCCCATAAGAATGGCCACCCAACCCCTCGAGCATATGAGCATGTGCGGTGGCTAGTGGGGTGGTATGCTCGGGGGGTGGTATTTGATCCTTTTATGGGCAGTGGGCAAACATTACGGGCCGCAAAAGAGCATGGGTATGCTGCCATTGGTTGTGAGGTCAATGAGTCATATTGTGAAGTTGCGGCATTGCAATTACAACAAGAGGTGCTGCTATGAGCAGCCTAAAAGCTATCTATCAAGACATGCTCAAAAAGGCCCAGGCCCTCAAAGAGGATCAATACCACCAATTGGCTCGAGGTGCCAGAATAGCCCTGAGGCTGAGAGATGGGATCCAAACAGTGACCTTTAGCAGAATGGATTGTGAGGTTGGCCAGGTTGAGCTTGGCACATTCGTGAGTCACTGTGCCATACCACCCCAGGCCAAGCGGATCCCCCCTGAGGGCCAGGGCTCGAGAAAAGAGGGGGTCAGGGTCAGGCATTATGTGGCCTATCAATGGCCACTTGAGCCCCTGGCTCAAGCAGCCCTGCCCCTGGCCCTCGAGGCCACCCCTGCTGATGATGCTGAGCTATTCCCTGATGAGGTGACAACATGGAATCAGTAATACTCGAGCAGCCCCAGGCCCTGAGCCCTGAGGATGCTGCTGACCTGGCTGAGCATGAGGCCATTATTGAGGCTGGGCAGCTGACCTTTATTGAGGTTGGCAATAGCTTAATGGCCATACGTGATGACCATCTCTACCACCAAGATACTTTTGAGCAATACCTGGCTGAGCGCTGGCCAGCCATCTCAAAGCGGAGGGGGTATCAATTGATTGATGCTGCCCTGATTGCCAAGCAAGTGCCAGGGGTCAAGAACGAACGGCAAGCCAGGGCCCTCAAAAAGGTGCCAGCTGAGCAGCGGCTTGAGGTCTATGAGGCGGCTGAGGCAGCCCCAGGGGGTGCTACGGCTCAAGCCATACAAAGTGCCAGGGTGGCCCTCGAGCAGGCCAGCCAGCCCCAGCCAGTGAGCTCAGGCCCCATCAGCGCATTGCCCCATGACTGGCAATTCTATCTTGGCCTGGCTGAGGATCTTGGCATTGGCCTCGAGGTGGCCACCCCTGGCCCCAAGCCTGAGTATATGCTGACTGATGGCACCGTGCCCCGCTATAGCTCACAATGGTCAGTGATCAAGAGTTATCTTGATGAGGCCCAGGCTGAGAGTATGGCCAGCCTGGCTGAGGCAGCGGCTGGGGCCCCCTCGAGGGCATTGCTCAATGAGGCCAGCAGGTTATATGCTGAGGTGGCCAGGGGGGGCTTTGATCTCAGTGTGGCTGATGGCAGGCAGGCCCTCAGAATCAAGTGTATTGATCTGCTCGAGCAGTTGAACATCTTGGATGGTGGCCAATGATCAAGCCCTACTATCAGCAGGGGGGCATAACGATCTACTGGGGCAATTGCCTCGAGATCATGCCCCAGCTGGCTGGGCCTATGCATGCCATAATTGCTGACATCCCCTATGGCACAACGGCATGCAGTTGGGATACTGTGATCCCCTTTGCCCCCATGTGGGATCAGATCAAGCGATTGATCACACCTCGAGGTGCTACCGTTCTTTTTGGTACTCAGCCCTTTACTAGCTCATTAGTGATGTCTAATCCAAAATGGTTTAGACATCATTGGATCTATGAAAAAACAAAGGCCACAAATTATGTCAAAGCCCAACATATGCCAATGAGATACCATGAGGATGTTCTAGTATTTGCGTCTGAGGGTGTTACGTATACCCCTCAAATGACTAAAGGATCGGCATACACAAAAACACAAAGAGGGGGAAACAAAGAAACATCTTTCTTGAGGGATACTCGATCAAATGGTCATATCACACATAGAGAAGATCGATACCCCTCATCGATTATTCGGTTTCGTAAAGATGTCAACCAACTACATGCCACCCAAAAGCCTCTCGAGCTCATGAGCTATTTGATCCTGACCTATAGCCAGCCAGGGGATCTGATCCTTGACTTTACCATGGGCTCAGGTACCACCCTGGCAGCTGCCAAGCTACTGGGCAGGCAGGCCATAGGCATAGACCTGCTCAAGGTCAATTGTGATATAGCCATAGATCGGCTGCAACAAGAAACGATGGTGTTACTATGACCACCCTTGAATACCTAGCATGGATGTGTACGCTTGACCTTGCCTCAACCGATATTACCAAAACGCTTGGCCCTCGAGCCCTGGGGCTGGCAGTGGCCCTGGCAGCCAGCACAGCCCCTGGCACCACTGGATCAACCTATGAGTATTGGCTGCGGTGCTGGCGCTGCCCCAGCCTGCCAGGGGCTTTGGTCAAAGCTGGCTGGCAGTGGAATAGCCAGGGGGATGGGCTGACCAACCCCAGGGGCAGGCTCAACCTGGCTGGCACTGGCCAAGAGGCCATAGGCGCTGCATTACAAGTGACCTATGGGGCCTTGGGGATCAATGGTAAAATCAAGGCCAGCCTGACTGAGGCTGAGGTGGCCCAGCTATGCAACGCTGGGGGGTGGCCCCTCGAGCAGCCAGCCCCTGAGCCTGAGGTGGCCCCAGCCCCAGTGGTCAAGGTCAAAGCCAAGGCCAAGGCCAAGCCCAACCAAGTGGCCCAGCCCCTTGAGATGGTTCAAGAGGCATTATTATAGGCTCATTGAGCTCGAAAGCAGGATGGAATGATTACCAAGATGACCCTGACCATCACGGCTGACACGGATCAGATCAGCCCCGTTGTGGACCCCAAGGCCCTGGCAGAAACATTGGCCCTACTGGCCCAGGTGGTTGACTTGCCCGCTACCAAGTATGTACTGACCTTTGAGTGCCTTGAGGGGGCTGCTGGCCAATATCTTGATGACATCAAATCAGCCCTGCTGGGCAGGCCTGCTGGCATTGATGCGGGGCTCAAGATCCAAACTGAGCACCAACTTGAGCGCAAAAAGGTGGCCCCAGTGACCCCCATGGATCGGCACTGGCAAGCTACTGATGGCCTGGGCAGGGCCCTTGACCACCTTGGCCTCAAGCAAACATCTGGCAATAGCTGGCAGGTTGGGGCCCCCAGTGGCCAGCCCGATCCTGAGGCTGGCTCATGAGCCTGCGGCTGAGCCCTGAGCAATTTGAGCGGCTGGCCAGCAAAGCCAAGGGGGGCAAACAAAAGCCCCCCAGGTATCAAGCCACTGAGGATGCTGAGCAAATAGCGCTTTTTGCCTGGGTTGATATTGTGACCCCTCGAGCCCCCCAACTAGAATACCTATTTCATCCGCCCATGGGGGGCCTCAGGGATCCCCAGGTTGGGGCCCAACTCAAAGCCATGGGGGCTCGAGCAGGGATCAATGATCTCATCCTGATCTGGCCCAGCAGGGGCTTTGGGGGTCTTATGGCTGAGCTCAAGGTGGCTGGCAATGACCTCGAGCCTGAGCAGCGGATCTGGCAGGCCAGGGCTGAGGCAGTTGGCTGGCATGTGGCCACCTATTATGGCTGGGTGGCAGCTGCCCTGGGGCTGTGTTGGTATCTTGACCTCAACCTCAATCTGATGGGGTTGGATTCTGTATCATTGGGGGTGGCCCATTATGGCAGTCAGCAATAACCTCTTGAGCGATCCTCAAGATGACCACAAGATTGACTTTGTTGAGGCTCAGCCTGAGCTTGATGAGCCGTTACCATCGCCCCATCAGTGCCCCTATTGCCAGTATGATGAGGCTTGGCAAGAGTGCCCCAGCTGCCACGGCTCAGGGCAGACTGAGCCAGGGGAATTGTACAATCTTGATCCGTTTTGGTATGCGCCTGAGCAGGTTGAGCCCTGCTCAGAATGTGCTGGGGCTGGGGGTTGGTGGCAATGCCCCAATGCTGGCCAGCCTGGCCATGGGAGTGTAGGATGAGAAGATCAGAAATAGCACAAGCGCTTGAGTCGATGCGCCCCAATCTTGAGCGGCTGCTGACTGAGCAGCCAGCATCAACCATTGACCCTCAATCCCTGACCCTCGAGGGGTTAAAGGCAGCCTTTGATCGTGTCAAGGCAGCCATGCCAATTCAGTGGTATTACACCTCGAGGGCAATACCACTGGGCAGGGCCACTGGGGTTGACCATCAGGGCCAAGAGTTACCTGGCACATGCCCAGCCTATATGGTTGTGCATCCTGATGACCTTGAGGCCTGGCAGGCCAAGTGGCCACTGGTACGGTTTATTCACTTGAGCCACTGGGCTGAGCACAACCCCCCACCCCCACCCCTCGAAAAGTGAACCATGGTTCACTCGAGCCCCCAGCCTGCCAGCCAGGGTGGGGGCTTTTTCATCGTTGACAGTAGCCAGCCAATGCTTTATACTTGCGACAGTTGATACACTTCACACAATAAAGGGGGTTAGGTATGACCGTTCAACCACCAACAGCCAGCCAGGATGAGATCCGATCTCTCATCAGCTGGCTGATTGGCACAATTGGCATGGATGGGGCCCATAACCTGAGCAGCCTGGCTGCTCGAGCTCATCAGGCTTTTGATCGGGCTGAGGCTGGCTCAGCTGATGAGGCCACTATGGGCCTGCTTTGTGACATGCTCAATAGTGCGCTGATTGAGGGGGCTGAGGCTGATGAGGATCCTGAGGCGGATCTAGAATGGCAGGCCTCGGCTTTTCCTCAGGCCCCTGAGCCTGGCCCCTTTGATGGGGATGAGGATGCCAGCATTGAGGCAGATGAGGATCTGAGATTCTAATGAGAAAGCAAAAATCAACAACGTGTGGCCCTCAAACCTATCAAGGCATCGTTGATCGGATTCACCCGGATATTGTCAATCAGATGAGTCGACTCGGCTGGAACGCACTAGCCATATATGACATTGTGCGTCAAGAGTTGGCAAAAGAAAAGCGAGGCAAGAGGGGATGACCGATAATGAATACATGCCCCCCAAGGTGGCCCCAGTGGCCACCCCCCTGCCCCCTGACCACCTCGAATACACCATGAGCCCAGGGGATGTAGCTGAGGCCCTGAAGTGCAGCCGTAGTACGGTGCATTATCTAGCCAGCATTGGCCAGCTGCCCAGCATTACACGGTCAAGAGGCACCAAGGCATGGCGCTTTTTCAAGCCAGCGGATGTGGCCAGCCTGGCTGAGGCTCGAGGGGTGCCACAAGTTGAGGGGGATCCGAATGTTTGACGAATATAGCATCATTGCCATAGTGCCCTTGGTGGTTGTGCTGGTATTGGGCCTGAGGGCCACCAAGCCCCAGCCAGTGGCCCAGGCCCCTGAGGTTGATACTGAGGCCATCACTCAGCCCCTGGCCCCCAGGGCCATTGTAGCTGAGGTCAAGCCCCTCGAGCTCACTGCTGAGGGCCAATCCTATGAGGATGGGCTGAGGGCCCTGAGCCTGGCCATGTTTCGTGCCAGCATTGGCCTCGAGCAGGGGCCAGCCACTGGGCCAACCACCAAGCTGCCAGCCCTGCCAGAATCGATGGTCAAGTTTTTGGAGGATCTAGAATGAAGGCAGTAACGCTGACTCAACCCTGGGCCTCATTGGTGGCCATAGGGGCCAAGCAGATTGAAACGCGAACATGGGCGCCTAAATATAGGGGGCCCCTGGCTATTCACGCTGGCCAGGGCCTGGGCCCAGCTGGTGGCAATGATGGCTTTATACGCTTATGTACTGGGTCAGAATATATCTATGCTGCCCTTGAGGCTGCTGGATTGGTACCCTTTACATGGAGCATCCCAGCCCTCATGGAATTGCCCAGGGGGGCCATTATTGCCACTTGTGAGCTTGTGGCATGTGGCCAGATCCGTGCTGATGGTATCTATGACCTGGGCCACAACAAAGGGGCCAAGCTGGCTGATCTGCCAGCTGAGCCAGAATTATCTTTTGGCGACTATGCCCCATTTAGGGTGGCTTGGTTCTTGTCGAATATCAAGCGGCTGCCTGAGCCAGTGCCAGCCAAGGGGGCCATGAGCCTATGGGAGTGCAAGTTATGATCAGTATCATCAATTTGCATCATGGTGGCCTGCCCCCTGGGGCAGTGTATACGGGTCGGGCTGCTGGCAAATACAAAGGATCCCCCCTGGCCAATCCTTTTCCTATGCGGAATGAGGATGAGCGTTCTATTGTCATTGAGCGGTATAGCATATGGCTCAACTATCATTTGGTGGCTGAGGATAGCCCTGCCAGCCTCGAGCTCAAGCGGCTGCTCGAGCTTGCCAAGAATGGGGATCTTATTCTGGCATGTTGGTGTGCCCCCAAGGCATGCCACTGTGACATTATCAAGGCCAAGATTGAGGCCATGGCCACTGATGAGGTGGTCAAGATCCAATCAGCCATTGGCCACTATGAGGCAGCCCTGACCAAACTGATCAACGCTGTGGCTCGAGCCCGTAAAGCCCAGGATGCCTATATACGGGCTGGGGCCCCGCTTGAGCCCAATATTGGGGATCCCCCCTATTTGAGCCAGGCAGCCTGGGCTGAGCTCGAGGATGCTGAGGCCAGCCTCATTGGGGCTGAAAATGAGGCCAGGGCATTGCTGAGGCAGTCACTATGAATCGGGCTGGCCAGTATCTCAAGGCCACCCTGAGCCCTGAGCAATGGGCTGAGTATAAACGGCAGCAACAGCTTGATAGCCAGGATAGTAGCGCTCGGCAGCGCTGGCGATATGTCAAAAGGTCAGCCAGTTGGGGCCCTCAATATACAAAGGCTCGAGCCACTAGCCTGGCCTGGCTCAAAGCTCGAGGGTATGTGACTGAGCAGGGCCAATGGTCAGGCCTCACAAAGGAATAATCAGGATGAATGATGACACAATTGACGAACTGCTTGAGCAGTTGAATCAACACATTCTAAACGCACAAGCCAAGCATAAACCCTATAACAGCCATCATGAAGCCTATGCGGTTATCTATGAAGAATTGTGTGAATACTTCGATCAAGTGCGCTTGTGGCCAAAGACCCATGATCCTCAACAGATGAGAATCGAACTTATGCACATTGCAACTACGGCGCTCCGAACTATTATCGATCTAGAGCTTTCTTGAAACTATTAACCTGAGAGGTTAACGCTATGAATGATCGACTCATAATTCATGATGATGCTGATAAGACCCCCCCAGCCCCTCAGGGCAGGCACCCCCTGGCCCCCATCTCAGGGGCTGACTTTGCCAGGCGTGGGCATGCTCGACTGCCAGCCCAGGCTTGGCTTTTGATCTCCGTGCTGGCCAGCCTGCCAGTATTGTTGATGCTGGGGGGGATCTGGCTGGCAGTGGCTGAGGCTATGCTGATCTGGCCCTGGCTGGCCAGTCTGATGGGGTTGGGGGTGCTGCTGGTGGCTGCCCTGGCCACCCTGGGCCTGCTGGCCACCCTGGCTGCTCGAGCCTGGGTCAGCGTCCAGCAGGCTCGAGTTGTACGCACTGCCCATGGGGCCCCAGTGGCAGTCGACCTGGCCATGAAGATGGATCCCTTTTTGGCTGAGGCCCAGCAGGTTGAGCTTGAGATGGTCAAAGCCCCGTATATGATCCACCCAATGCTCAGCACCCAGGGTGGGGGGCAGTCAGCCACCAAGGCTGAGCCATTGGCCCTGCCAGCCCCTGGGGTGGCTGTGGTAGCTGATGGGGTATGGTTCCCCTGGCTTGATAGCACCCCTCATCTGATGGTGGCAGGGGCCACCAATGCTGGCAAGACCACCCTGGCCACTGCTATCCTGGGCACTCGAGGCCATGGGCAAATTTGCGTCCTTGACCCCCATGATCAGCCTGGCAAGTGGCTTGGGGGGGCTGCCATTGGGGGTGGTCGTAATTATCCTGCTATCTATGCTGCCCTGGCTGGCATTATGGCTGAGATGGATCGGCGCTATGTTCTGTACAATCAGGGGGTCAAGCATTTTGAGCTACTGACTGTGGTGATAGATGAGGTGCCAGCCATTGTGCTCAGGGATAAAAAGACCTGGGCCAAGTTTGCTAGCCAGCTTGGATCTGAGGCTCGAAAAGTAAACATGCGGATGGTGCTGCTGACACAATCCCCACTTGTCAGGGATATTGAGGTCAGTAGCATCATGCTCGAGAATTTTACACGGCTGGCCCTGGGGGATCAGGCTGGGGCCTTGGTGGGGGATGAGCCCAACCCTAAGCGAAAGCTGGCCCTGCTCGAGCTCTTAAAGGGCCAGGATTATGCTGCAGCGATTGAGCATAAGAATGAGATCCATCTTTTGGATACCACGCGGATCCCTGCCAGGGCCCAGGGGGTCAAGCCAGCCCCGCTATGGCAGCCCCCCAAGGTGGTTGAGCCTCAGCCAATGAGCAAAGCCCAGGCCACCAAGATAGCGCTGGCCATGCTCAAAGAGCAGGGGTATACACGCGATCAAGCTCGAGCCAGGGGGCTGCAATTTTCTAATGATGACTGGGCTGAGGTCTGATATGCAAAGACCAACCACCCTGGCCACCTATACCCTTTTCAAAGCCTCAATTCGGTGCCAGCTGACCACTGGGCCATGGGTGCGGTGTACACTGACTCGAGCTGAGTCACTGGCCATTGAGTATGGCTCAGCTTGGCCAGGCTGGCTCAATGATGACTACTTGGCTTTTTGTGCTGCCATTGATGCCATCATCAAAGATGGTGGCCTTGGTCTGGTGGCCACTGAGGCCCCTGCTGGGGCCATCGACGGACGGACGGACGAAGCAGGATCAGCCCCTCATGAGGCCCTGCCAGGGGCTGCCCAGCCCCTGGCCTGACCCTCGCTGAGGTATTAGGAGTGCGGAATATGGATCAGGTATTTGATCGCGGTTGGCAGGCACTGTGCTGGGCATATGATGTGCTGATTGGGGTATGGGGCAAGCTCAGCCAGCCAGAAAAGATCCTTTTGCTGGCCAATCTGTGCTTTGCTGCAGTCGGCGCCTATGCCTCTTATTTGTTCTATGTGCCATCTCGAGGGCCAATCATTGGGGGCATGGCTGCCACAGCCATTGAGTGTATCTATCTTGGGGCTGCTGGGGTGGCCGTCAAACACAAAGCCAGGGGCTGGCTCAGCACTGGCCTCATAGGGGTTGGCTTTGTGGCCTCAGTATTCTTTGGGGTTATGGTGGGGTTGCGTGATGTATTCCCTGCTATGTTTGGGGGCCTCGAGCATGCTGAGGCGATTGTATGGCCCAGCCAAGATCAGTGGATTGTGCTGGGGGTGCCTGCCATCTTTGAGGGCCTGATCCCCAGTCTATGCTCATTGCTACTCAGCCTTTTCTTGCACAATCAGGTCAGCCACAAAGCTGATGACCTCGAGCAGGCTGAGGCCAAGGCAGCGGCTGATTTTATGCCCTATAGCTGCCCCTTTTGCTCAACCCCAGTCAAGACCCCAGCAGCCCTATGGGGCCACTATGGGAGATGTGCCCAGGCAATGGCCTCAACCTTTTCTGATGATGAGAAAAAGGCAATCATTCGTAAAGCCATAGAAGATGGGAAAAGCGCATGAGGATCAAGGATCTGGCCATCACTATCAATGCCAGGGGGGAATCAATCTTCCCCCCATCGCCCCATGTGCATGAGCGTGTTTGGCGTGACCTGGCAGCCACCCTGGGGCCCCTGGCCCCCTATACAATGCCAGCCCATGTGGCTGAGTTAGCAGCTACTGAGCTATGGCAGTATCGTTGCCTGGCCCTCAAGGCTGACCTGGCCACCCTGGCTGCCTATGAGTCTGAGGTGGCCAGCCTCGAGGGGGCCCCTATTCGTGAGGTGGCCAGGCTCAGGGCCACCTGGGTCACTCGAGCAGGCCAACCAATGGCACATCCTCAACCTGCTGGGGGTGCTATAACTCATCAATTAGGAAAAGGGGAAGTATCATGATCCGTGCAAGGTTTCATACAGTAGCGACTGACTATCGCCCCAAGCGCTGGCCCATCAGGCTGCCCTACCGATTCCCTATGCCCAGCTGGCTGAGGCATGCCGCAGCCCTCGAGCAGGCTGCCCAGGCTGAGCTTGATACTGAGGAAAAAAGCATGGGCCAAGCGCGGCGCCATGCCCTGGCCATGCGGCTGCATGCGATGAATCCCGCGATCCATCTTGGTATGACCATTGGCATGCTGCTCGAGCTCAATAACATTGCCATACAATTCAGGGATCTGTATAACCTGGGCCCCAACCAAACTGACTTTATGGCCACCATTGAGCAGGCACTGGATCGGGCTGAGGTGCCAGCCCCTGGGGTCTATGAGCCTGAGGGCTGACCCCCTCGAGCAGCCCCAATCAAAAGCCCCTGACCTCAATGGCCAGGGGCTTTGCTTTATGGCTTGGCCACCAAGGGCAGGCTGGCCAGGTAATGGGGGGGCACTTTTATTTGATAGATCAGTTGGCCAGTGTCAATCAATTGTAGCCATCTATTGCTTGGGTTGGCAAATTGATCTACCCATGTCTTGGTAAAGGTATATGAGGCCTGGCCATAGCTCTCAGGGATCTCTTGGCTCAGCAGGCCACCCCCCACCAGCCTGAGGCCTCGAGCAGGGGCAGGCCCAGCTATAGTGACCTCGAGCCCCCCAGGCCCCCAAGCGGCTGCCAGTGGTACGGGGTAGGCGTTGGGGGGGATCTTCCTACTGATGACCACTTGATCCCCAGCCCTGGCATGCACCAAAAGGTCAGGGTACACAATAAAGGGGATCAGCTGGCTGCCATATTCCCCACAAAGCCCCGTTGGGGTATCCTCGACATAAATGCAAGTGACCTGGCCAGGGGTGGCCCAGTCAACCCTGACAGTAGCAGCATCCCGCCACTCAAGGCCAAGCTGAGGGCCTGGCTGGGCCTGGGCTGGCCAGGGGGCCAGCAGGGTCAGGCTGACCATCAGTAGATAGATTGGGTTGCTCATGTTGCGGCTATCCTTGCTAGCATGGTGGTCAGGGTGGGGATCGGCTCATTCGGCTCAATGGTGGTCATGGGTCGTTTGCCTGGCTCAAGTGTCACCTCAACCCTGCCAATGATAAAGGATCGGATCTGATCAGCCTCAGCTGATACTGAGGGGGGCAGGGCTGGAATGATGGCCAGATCCCCTGGCCTGGGCTCATGGGCCAGGGCTGCCCTGCCCTGAGGGTCAAGTATGCGCTTGACCGTAATGCCTGCCCTTGGGGCTGGGTTGGCCGTATCACTGAGGGCCGTATCACGCTGGCTGGTGGCCTGGCTGCTCGAGGTTGACTGTACACTGATGGCCTGGGTACGGGTCAGCCCATAGCGACTAATCGAAAAGGCATTATTGGCTGCAGCGGATCTGATGGATCGGTCATCCGCATCCTGATAGATCGCGTACACGTTATTATAGACTCGCTCAAGTGGGCGTTGGATCTCGAGATCAGCAGCATCAATCAGCCATTTGCCAGCCTGCAGGCCACCATACCAAAAGACGCGATTCTCATCAACATAGGCCCTGACATTATCAATGCCAGCCACCCGATCAATAATATCGGCGGGGTATTGATCCTCATAGACCTCATCCCTGAGATCAAGGGTTGAGGCAGTGGCATAGCTGGCAGCTAAAATGGGGTTGATACTATCAGCATAGCTGGCCACTGAGGCAGCAATATCTGACCCCAAGACGGTGCTGGCAGTGGTCGTCTTGATCCGTAGATTACGGATCGCAAGATAATATCTGCCAGTTTCCCCAGCGTTGGTATACAACGCCCCGGTAGAATTGTAGATCCCAAACTCAATGATCGCTTTGCCTGTGAACGTTATATTTACTGAGCCAGTGCCCCCCAACCCTGTGGCCACCCGGCTCCAAACAGTGGCCCCGGCAGTGAAATTGGCCGCCCATGTTGCACTGTACATTGTCCAGTTGGCTGGCATGTCCTCAGCCCAGTCAAAGCTGACAGCTACAATATTGCGTTGTGATGAGTCGGGTATTTGAAAATACAAAGCCCCAGCGTCCGTGCCATTGGTAAAAGCTGCCCCTTTGTTGGGAGATAAAAACAGCTGATCAGCGTTGGCAGTCAGGGCATAGCGGCTTTCTGTTCGGCCACCCAACATGCGCCATGTGAGGGGGTTAAAGCCCGAAAACTTGGTATTGCTCCATAGGCCAGTGTAGGGGGTGTCTTTGAACGCTGCCCAATAGCCAGCAGACACCAGCCTGGCCCCAGCCCCGCTAATGGTTGGCTCCATGAGCCTGCCAGCCCATATGGGGGCCCCATAGTAGCAGGCCAGCACATAAGGGGTATAGGCTTGATCGTATAAGCTAAAAGCCTGACGCCTGGGGATGTCCAGCATAGTGGTCAGGTCAGCACAGCCATGTTTATCCCATGCCATGGTCAGGCTTTTGACCCTGCCATCCGTGCGGATCAGATCCCTGCCCCCTGGCTCAGATCGGATATGTAAGGTATAGCTCATGGGCTGGCACCTATTCTGGTATCAGATAGCCACGGCGGCGCGTTACGGTAAAAGTGGGGGCATAGACCGCATTGGCTGAGTCGGCTGCTCGATAGGGGCCCAAGAACTCAGCAACTGAGGCTGACACAGTGGCCCCCATCCATATGCCTGACACGTTGGTGCCAATGGCAGGGAATACCATGCCCCCATTGACCCCCTGCAGGATCCCTTGCACCGTGCCAGCCGTATTCTCAATAATGGGCAGGGGATAGAGTTGGGTGGTCAAGGCATGCTGTATGTTTTGCCGTTGGGTGCTGCTCAGCCCAAAGTCACCAGCACCATACAGGGGGGATCGTTGGTCAGTAGCATCAATGGTGATAATGCTGGTGGTTGGGGTCAGCTTGATAATGGTCAGATAGTCAATGTCGAGTACAAAGGCATTGGTCGTGCTATTGAGCTCAAGAAAGATCGTTCTGAGGCTCGAGCCAATAGGTATAGAAAAGGTGCCAAGAAAGACCACATCAGAACATTGCCCCAAGCTATGCTTGGTTGGCACAACCACCATGGGCAGCTGCTGGCCAGTAGTGCCATAGATGCTGACTGAGGCGCGCATGCTGAATTGGCCAGGGGTGGTGCTGGTGGTTGACACTGAGGCATACAGGGCATAGCGGGCTGCAGCCGTTGGGGCAGCTGGGGCAGTATAGGTCATGTCTGATTGGGTGGCCCCTGGTGAATACCTGGCTATATTGCCCCCTCGAGCATTGGCAGCTACCACAGTGGCAACATTGGGCCCATAGACCGTAGCAGCCTCAGCCTCAATTACGGTTATGTCTGAGGCATTGGCCACCAGTGCCAGCAGCTGGGCCCCCATCAGATAGCCCCTGGTGGCTGAGATGGTGGGGATCTGCCAGCGCACATCCACTGGGCTGGGGGTGGCCCAACTAGGGCTCAGGGTGGCTGACCATATGGTGCCAGCACTGGCAGCCCCTGAGGTTGCGCTATCAGTCTCATTGAGGAAAAGGCCACGGCGCCAAAAGGCCATGACCAAGCCAATACCGAATCGTGTATAGCCAGCCTCAAGCCACCTGGGCCCCAGGTTGAGGGCCTGAGCCAGTTGATCGCCTGCAGCCCTGCCCAATATCATGGCCTCATAATAGTTGGCCACGGCTCGAGCTGAGCCCTGGGGGATCCATCGAAAGGTGACAGGGGTGCTGCTCAGCCCCATCCAAAATTGATCGGCTTTGTCTAACAGATTCTTGAGGGCAGCCACATTGGCATAGAAGTTGGCCACAGTTGACCCAGTGATGATAATGGGGATCTGTTCTACCACCTCAGCCCATTCTGAGGTGCTATTGAGCTCATCAAGGCGCCTATCAGCCACAGCAGGGGCCCAGCCCTCACGCTCAAGGGTGTAATCCCCTGGGGTGCCAGTTGTCCCATCCATAAAGGTTATAGTGGTTGTGCCATCGCTGATGGCAAAATAGGGGAATGAGGCCATTATTGGAATCTCCCTCGAGCATCAGCCTGCCTGGCCATCACGGTCACTCGGTTGGTCACTCGAGCATTGATAAACTGATCCATCCCCTGAGCCATGCTCAGGTTGACCCCAACCCCACCCCCCAGGCTGACTGAGCTTTGAGCACCCCCCTGGGCAGCACTGGCCAGGCTGCCAGCAGCGGTGGCCACCATCGGCATGCCCTGGGTCATCCCAAGGGCCATACCAGCAGCAATGGGCTGGCCAACCATTTGAGCAAACACGGATGATGGTGACTTGATCCCAAGGGCCTCTTTTGCGGCTTTGAGGGCCCCATTGGCAGCATCAGCGGCGGCCTTGGCCAGGCTGCCTGCAGCATCGCTGACCCCTTTGACAATACCACCAATAATGCCTGAGCCAATGCCAGGGGCAGCCCTGACAAGCGCATCCCATGCATCAGTGACCCCGGCAATAATGAGATCAACGGCTGAGCCCAGCAGGGCCCCCCCAGTCTCAATGACCCCCACCAAGTTGGTCACAAAGGTGGCTGACATATTTTGAATAGTTTCCCATGCCCCTGAAAAGTCACCCTGCAGCAATTGCAAGACGGTTTGCACAATGCCTTGGATGAGGGCCAGGGCAGTAGTAACCACCTGGCTGATAAAGGCCCAGGCATTACTGATATATGCCATAATCAGCCCACTGTGATTATTGATAAAGCCAACAATAATGGCTAATACCTGGCTGATGATACCTGACACAGTGGTGATGATACTGACAACAGTATTCCATGTGGTAGTGGCTGAGGCCATAATGGCTGCCCCATTTTCAGCCCAAAAGGCTTGAATAAAGGCCAGGGCCTGCATGATGACTGATTGGATCTGAGCCATAACCCCCATGACCACTGGGGCTAGGGCAGCAAAGACAGCTTGAGCCGTCGCTATGGCTGGCTGGATTGAGGCCCAGGCTGAGATGAGGCCAGGAATCGCGGTGCCAGTGACCCAGGTTATGGCCTGCCCAACAGCCCCAGCCAGCTGGCCAGCAAAGTTGGTCAGCATAGGAGTATTGGCCTCGAGCATACCATTAAAGCCCCCCAGGCTCGAGCTGACAGCATCAAAGATCGGTTGTGTGACCTGGGCAGCTAAGTTGGTAAAGGTATCCATGGTGGTTGACCATCGCCCCTGCATGGTGTTGGCCATGTTGGATACCAAGTCAGCATCAAGCCCCATCTCTTTCATGGCAATGCCAACCGCATCAAGGGCAGGCACCCCCTGGGCCTTGAGCTCATTGATGCGCTGCCTGGGCAGGTCAAAGCGCTCAATGATAGATGTGAAGTCACCCCCAGCAGCCTCTTTGAGGGCAATAGCAGCCCCCTCGAGGCCTTGAGCAGGATTACTGGCAGCCAGGATCTCAGCTTGCTTGACAAGATCCATGACTGGCACCCCAGCTGCCTTGGCTGAGCTCATCAGGTTGCCAGTGGCCTGGGCCATCTCCTCAAAGGCAAAGGGGGTGCTGGCTGCCTCTTTTTTGATCTGCTCGAGCAATTGGGCTGTGACTGCCCCATCTTTGGTAAAGGCATTCAGTTTGGCCGTTACCTGCTCAATGCTATTGTTGAAGTTGAGGCCAGCCCCTGCAGCTGCCCCCAGGCCAACCACAACAGCCCCCCCCAGCCCCAAGGCCACATTCTTGACCCCATCAAAAAAGCCACTCAAGCGGCTGCCCTGAGCCTGGGCCTGATCCCCCACTTTTTTCATATTGGCAGCGGCACTGTCAGCAGCGGCTGCTGAGTTGTCTTTACCAATGATAATGATCTCAATCAACGGTTGGCCTCTTTATGCTGCCTGGCCTGCCTTTTATCTCGAGCCTCAGAATACCTGGCCCATCTTGCTACCCACCAAAGTGAGCCAGGGGCCTCAATGATCTTGTATGGTGGTTCCCCCCAGGCCTCAGCTGCCTGGCAATAGATCCCCCAGCCAGGCCCTGACTGATCATCGTAATCAGCCCATAATGCTAGGGCCTGGGCTTCGCTTTTGAGAGGCTGGCAGCCTCTCCGATGGCAGCCCCAATAGACTGGCCCAGCTCGAGCAGGGCCCCTATGGGCATCTCACCAAGCTCATATTCCACATCCGGCAGATCCTCAGGGCTGACCCCCGCATAACGGCTCAGCCAGGTCAGCATGTCAGTGGCCTTGACCATGCGCTCAAGCTCAAATTGGGCCTTGGCCTTGAGGGTGGTTACATCAATCTGCCCCAGGATTTTGCCATTGACTCGGATGTCGATCAAGGTCTTGGGGGGCTCAGCCTCAGCAGGGCCAGCCCTGCCCCGCAAGCGCTCAGGCTGGCCCTGGGGGATAACTTCCCCCCCATCTCGAGGGAATTGAGGGTATTGGCTCATGGCAGTGTGCTCACTTCATTGCAAACGATAATAGACCCAGCTGAGCCAAAAGTGGTATTGTATTTTGACTCAAACTCCATGGTGATAATATCGTTTTTGTTCTGATCCTCGAGGGCCCCAGGCTTTGACCACTTGATTGGCAGGTTGATCTGCACCCCACGCCTGCCCCCAGTGAATAGCGTACCAGTGCCAGGGGTGGCATAGGATTGGCCAAGCATATCGATCCTCAGGGCTCGAGGGGTCTGAGCCCTGAATTGGGCTTTAGCCCCCGTATTGCCATCAACGGCAGCATCATGCTCGAGCGTAATTTTGCCCGTTACCTTTTTGTCAACAAACACCACGAATGTCCAGATCGGTTGGGTGGCCCCTTCCCCCGTATACTTCTTCTCCCACATGCCCTCGAAATTGATCTCAAAGCCCAAGAACTGGCTGGTGATCTGTGTGGTGCCAATTGAGCCAATGGCATCAAGGTACAGACGGCTGGCACCAAAGATCAGGTCATTGGGGTCAATCAGGGTGGTTGCGGTAAAGGCTGAGCCAAAGCGAGTCACTGACTGAGCAATCAGATCGCCACTCATCTGGCACACTTTACCTGCTGAGCCCTTGAGGGTCAGCTTGGTCATCTTGGTATAGGTGGCCCGTTCAACCTCATAATCATCCCCACCCTCAAGGGTATAGGCATAGTTATTGGTAGGGGCAGCCGTTGTGGGAATGTTGGTCGTATATCTATAGCCACTTGAGGCCGTGCCATCAGCTGAGCCAGCAATAGGGCCACCATAGAGCATAGCGATGAGATAGGGCAGCTGCTCAGGTTGGATGGGGGTATCAGCAATGCTCAGGGCAGCATCAACCATGGTGATCACACTACGATCAGCCCCATCAAAGATACCAATCGTTTCAGGGGGGAACTCGAGCTTACGGGCATCCTCGAGCGTGCCACCATTAAAACGCATGCGGGCTGTGGCGACCACTGGAGTGCCTGGGGTGGTCTCGCGGCCAAGTTGGATCCGTTGTAAGGGTTTGCGGCCTGGCATGTCTTACTCCTTTTTGCCCTTTTTGACCTTGGCATAGCAGCCGCTTGGCTCAAGATACTCGAGCAGGTCAGGATCGATGGCAGCCAGGTCAGCCTCAGTCAGATCCCTGGCTGGCACCCCTACAATAGCAGTGCCTGGGGTCAAGAATGTATAGACTACTGGGGCAGCTATGGCCCCATCTCTTGGCTGATCTTTTCCGTCACTGGCAGCCGAATCTTGAGCCCCCAGTATTGATCCTTTTCGGTCAAGCCCCATTGTATTTGCCCCTCTTGATAGGTGAATAGCATGGGGGTGTCAACATCCCCAATCCACTCCACAGCCCCCCCCAGGGTCAGGCTGCTAAATAGCGCGGCCATGATTGGCTCAGGCCACTGCTCAGCCCGTTGGGTCAATTCCCCAATGGGGCTTTGACGCTGGCCAACAAACAGATAGATCATGATCGTATAGTCATGCCTGGCCAGGCCCTGGGCTGCCTGTGACCATACTTGATCAACCCCAGGGGCCAGGCTGATGATCGCGCATGGGAACTCAGCAATACTGGTGGCCTCTTTGGGGTCAGCATAGACCTTGGCCAGCCCCTTGGGGCTGCCAATGGTCAGTAGCACCTCTCTGAGCTTGGCCTTGGTACGCTGTATGCTCATTTGACTGGCACCCATGTGCAAAGGGCCAGCCTCGAGCCATCAGGCAGATCAGTCATGACCACCTTGAGCCGTTTGCCAGTCAGGGCAGCGATAGCGCGGTGTAGCCATTTTGGCTGGCCCCATAGCCAGGCATTGAGGTACTGCATTATTCTGCTACCACCTTTTTGTAATTGTCTAATGTTCGGCGGATGTTGGCTGGCCAGCTGCCAGGAATGATCAGCACCCCCAGGTCAGGCAGGGCAGTCTGATCCATAGGGGCAGATCGGCGCTGGAATGTCCACCATGCCAATTCTCGAGCAGCCCCCCTGAGCTCAGCAGGGAATGTGTCAAGGTCAGCCCAGCCCCCCTGATAGCTCATTCTGACCTGGATCCGTTTGCCCCTGATGGCCAGCAGGCTGAGGCCAAGGAATCGCACAATACAACCATGGTTCTGCTCATAGACATCCGCCCCGCTAATGCTCAGCCAGGTGGCTGAGTTGCCAGCCCGGTACTCAGTATCAGTGGGGGTGGTCATGGTTGGCACGGATGGGTAGCAGGTCAGCACCCCATCAACATCAACCACCCCCCTGAGCACCTTGGCCGTATAGGTGGCCAGGCTGAGGCCCTGCTGGCAGTATTGATCAATGGCCCTGCTGACTGAGGGGATCACTTTGGTGGCCATAAAGGCGGATTCGTTTACGGGGTCAGTGCTGGCCCCGCTCGAGTTGCCATAGGCAAAGACCTCAGCAGCCGTGGTATAGTCAAAGGCCATAGCGGATCCTCAAGCTATCCTAGTCGAAAGCCAGCAGCATGGGCTGCCTCAACATGCTCAGCAGCCACCTCAACATGGCCAGCTACCACCTCATAGCTGACGGTGCCAATGCTCAGCACATCATCAGCCAGGCTGCTCTCATGGGTCATCTTGATCAAGCGTTCTGCCTCAGGGGCCTCAGGGGCCTCAGGGGCCTTGGGTGCTTTGTCAGCCATTGGGGTTGCTCCTTTTGATTAGTTGAGCAGGGCCTGAGCCCTGCTCGAGCTCAACACACAATCAGATCAGCCGTTGGCAATATTGCTGAGGGTGGCCACTGCCCAGGGGGCATAGACTTTGAGCACTTCCTCAGCATAGACCCCAGTTTCCTGGCGGCGTGTGACCTGGGGCCAGGGGATCTGGTAGTAATCGCGGCGGCACTCAACCTGGGCCACCATCGGCACATTGGCTGACTGGTACTGAGCAGGCAGATTCTGCACCCAAAACATCATAGTGCCTGGCACAAGTGTAGGATGCACCTTGAGGGGGATCGTTGGCTTGCCATTGGCAGCATTGCCCAGCAGGTTGATATACTCAATCGCCCCAATGCCTGCTTGGATCGTGCCCTCAGGGTTGAGGGTCACACTATAGCGCAGGGTGCCATTGGTTGTGCCCCCATAGATTTTGGCGGCAATATTCACGATCTCTTGAGCACTGACATAGATCACATCCGGACTAATCCGGAAGTTATCCCAAAGCTGCTTGAGGATTGTATCAATTTCGGTTATGGTTCCCCGGCCTGAGGCAGTTAATACCGTGCCAGTGCCAGCGGTGCCAGTGGCCAAGCGGATATTGATGGCTGAGGCTGAGTTAAAGCTGGCGTACAATAGCCCGTTAAAGGCTGGGGCATTATTGCCACCAGTGCCATTATTGAAACTATAGTCAGTGCCTGGGCTGGCCACGCTGGCCAGGGTTTGGCCAGTGCCAGCCAGGGGGGCACTAAACACGGCTGAATTGATGGTGCTGATCAGGGCCAAGCGCTCACTGCCAGCCGTGCCAACATACCATGCATAAGCCACAGCCCCCTTAATGGCAGTGACTGAGCAATTGAGATTCTGCACGCCTGTGGTTGCCTGGGTGGCAGCCGTGCCAGCCCCTGAGCTACCACCATTGACGACATATGTTTGTGCATCCGCCCCAGTCAGTGTGACCTGTCGATAGATACCAGTCACATAGCTGGCCCCAGCCTGCTGCCAGTTGCGATAGCCCTCATGGGTCAGGGCAAACACACGTACAGAATAGGTAGCATTGGGCAGCGTGCCAGTGCCTGAGGCTGATAGCGTTGGGGTGGCAGTGACCCCCAGGGCCACATCACGATTACCACCAAGCAAGGCATCTTCCTCGAGGATCATGACTTGCTGCAGCAATCGCAAGCCTGACATGGCATACTCATCCTCAAAGCCTGCAGCGGCTGACTGGGCCTCGAATGTCACATCAGTGTCAAGGCCAATGGTGACATACGTTGCACTCTTGTCAGCAGTCACAATACTCATGCGGGGGCCACGCTGGCCCTCTCTGAGCCAAGGGCTGGCTGGCAGGGCTGAGGCGCCTGCAATGCTGGTGACTTCACGCCACTGGGCAGCCAGGCCTGCCCCCACGCTTTTGGTGCTGCGCGGTAGTGCGTTGCGTAGGGGGGTCAGCACTGGGTACAGATTCTTTGCTGGGGCCTCGAGGTTGATCGCCACAAGATTGGCAGCGGTTGTGACCACTTCGCCTGCTTTGCGGATCTCAGCAGGATCCCCAGGATCCCCAATCTGGCCCCAGGCTTTGCGGATTGGCTCATAGACCTCTCGAGTCACATCCCGCCCATTGGCATTGATGATGCGCTCCCCTGATGGTGGTAGGATCAAATGGCTGGCCATTGGTTGCTTACTCCTATGATGCTAATAGCGGTAAAGGCCTGGCCCTACTGGCCAGCGGTCAAACGGGCAAGATCCTCTTGATAATGTCTCAAGGTGGTTGGGTTGGATTCGATGGCCACCATGCGGCGCAAATGGGCCACATAATCTGGCTGGGCCTCAGGCTGCTGGCTGGGGCTCGAGGCTGGCACTTGACTTGGCCCCAGGCCTTTACGAATAGCTGCCAGATTCTTGGCTGGGCCCCCTGCCACTGGCTGGCTAGCAATGGCCTCAGTCTTTTCATACAGAACCATGAGCCCCTTGGCCAGGGCCTGAAATTTTGGTTCAAAGAATTGATTGAGGATTTTGCCCAGGGCCTCAGGGTCAGCCTCAGCAGCTGGCTCAGCAGGGGTCAGGGCCTTGAGCATTTTGGCCACATCCTGATCCCCAGCCTCAGATAATACCTTGGCATAGCTCATAAAGGCTGACTTGAGCAGGGCCAAGCGCTCACGGCTGATCTTTGCCCCAGCCTTTTTGACCTTGGATCGCATGGCCAGGGTGGCATCATCCTCAGCCTCATCAACCTCAGCATCAACCTCATCAGTGGTATCATCCATGGCCAGGTCAATCTCAGCATCCTCAGCCTCAGCCTCAGCACCCCCTGAGCCAATCATCAGCAGGCCAATGGCCTGGGTATACTGCTCAGCCCCCTCGAGGTTGCCAGCCAGCTCAGCCTCATTCCTGAGGGCCTGAATCATCATGACCACCTTATTAGGATCGGGGGCTGCTTTGCGTAAATTGGCCAGGGCAGCCAGATCGTCTGAGCCCTCAGCCACCTCTTGATCGTCCATGGGATCTCCTCTTTTCATTACTAGGATCTCAGCCTCAGGGTGTGCTGGGGTATCAACTAGGCTGATCTCTTTGAGGGTCAGCTTAGTGACACGGCGCATGATGAGCTTGCCAACCCGCTCAAGATGAGCCTCAAGGCATTTGCCACCAATAGAAAAACCTTTATAGATACCGTCTGAGCACTTGGCCCAGGCAGATTGATCCCCAATTTTTGCAATAAGATAGGTTTTGCCCCCCTCAATCCTGACATCCAAGGCCTGGCCAGCATCGGTGGCCTCATCATGCATTTCACAGATTCTGCCAGGGTATTCTTTTAGGGCCTCAGCCATGGCCTCAGCATCAATAATATCAGCAGCATAGCGCTGGCCCTTCCAGATCCCCCCCTGATGGTCAGGCAGGTTGCTCGAGGCCACCCCCATGACAAGCTGCTCAGCCTGGGGGTTATCTGATTGCCAGGGCTCGAGGGGGGCAAAGCTCAAAAAGGCCTTGGCTAGTACGGTATCCTGGGCCACCTTTTTGACCTTGGTTGAGGGCTTGGCTGCTGGGTAATTTTTGGCAGCCTTGACCTCAGCATTACGCATGGCAGCCTGGGCCCCCTTTTGATCGCCCTTTTCGGCTGCAGCATAGTAGGCTTTGCCCTCAGGGCTCAAGGTATACTTGCCACTGGGGCCTTTGGTGGCCAGGCCCAGGCCAACCAATTTGCCAGCCTTGGCCTCATCAGATACCCCACCCATGCCAGCCTCGAGGCGTGCCATGGCCCCATCAAGCTCAGTGCCCAGGCCAGTGGCCTCAGCTACGGCTGCTCGATTCTTGTTGGCCTGCTCAGGGCTCAGCTTGTCATCTTTTGAGCCACCCCCACCCCCACCCCCTTTGGGCTTGGCCTCTTTATCAGCCTTGGCCTTTTCTTTTGCGGCTTTTTCATCAGCCAGGGCCTGGGCCTTTTCTTTGGTGGCCACGGCTCGAGCAGCCTGATCTTTGCCACTGGCGAGCGCATCCCTGGCTGCCCCAACCTGGCCAGCATTGGCAGCACTCATCAAGGCTTTGCCAGCTGGGCTGACCCTATATGAGCCATCAGCATTGGTGCTGACCAAGCCAGCATCAAAGAGGGCCTGGGCCTGGGCAGGGTCAAGATCCCCCCCTGAAGCAAAGCTGGCCAGCCCAGTCATAGCGGCTGGCTCGAGGCCTA
>ERZ650304.209-NODE-209-length-37147-cov-10.171897_pt1 | contig 37147 bp, 57 predicted proteins | sample MGYA00376240_ERZ650304 | MGnify/ENA primary metagenome ERZ650304 (study PRJEB26733, sample SAMN07839271) | wastewater metagenome | biome: small river; feature: stream; material: water | place: USA: North Carolina | collected 2016-03-01 ... | reverse complement strand
TTGGAAAGGGCGCTCAAACAACTAGACGGTGCCGACTCATATAATCAAATGTGCAAGAGAGAAATCCAAGCCGAATTGGAGAAACTTTAGATGAGAAAAGTCGAACGCGGCACTTTCAGCCGCCCCTGCAAGCGCTGCAACGCCACCGAAACCAAGTGGCGCATCGCCTACGAAAACGCCGTCTTCTATCTAGACGCGAAATGTTTTAAAAAATACGTTAAACTATTGCCGGAGCGTGAACGTGAAGTGGCCGGAACACAAACCGTTCGACATTAGAAAAAGATCTATTCTCGTAGGATATGTGGGAAGCATCTCTCACGGCACCACAATTCTACCAAAAGACGGCGGCATCGATGACAAAGACGTGATGGGTTTTTGTATTCCCCCGCGAGAATACTACTTCGGTTTAGAAAAATTCGAGCAGTTGGCTGTCTGGGTTGATGAATACGATATCGTGATATATGAAGCACGTAAGTTGTTTCGTCTTCTTTTAAATTGCAACCCAAACGTGCTCGGGCTTCTTTGGCTTCAACCCACTTACTACATTGTAAAAAACGAGTGGGGCGAACGGCTGATTGAAGGCAGGGACATGTTCTCGAGTAAACAGGCGTACAAGGCCTTCACTGGCTATGCGCACAGCCAATTAAAACGCATGACCCATCTCGCTTGTCAGGGATACATGGGTGCAAAAAGAAAAAACCTCGTGCAACAATTCGGATATGACACAAAAAACGCGGCCCACTTGATTCGTCTACTTCGAATGGGAATAGAATTTCTCGCAAGCGGCGAGCTCAATGTTCAAAGGCACGATGCTCCTCAACTCATAGATATCAAACAGGGGAAGTATAAACTCGAAGACATAAAAGTAATGGCGGATGATTTATTTTCAGACGCAAGTAAAGCTTTTATCACTTCGCAATTGCCGACAAAACCAGACACCGAAAAGGCTAACGAGCTTCTTGTTTCAATGATTGGAGCGATAAAATGAATTCCACATCGCCCGCAGAACTTTTCCGAAAGTATTTAAAAGCCAAGAAGCGCGTGCCCGATAAGGAAACGCTTCACACAAAAATGATGGAAGCAAAAATCTTTGAACTCGAGCAATCACTTGAGACCGCCCTAATCGCTCTTCGTTACATGAATGATCGTTATCACGATATCGTTTCCGAAGAAGCCCTCGAAGAAATCTCTCGCCACCATTAATCTTTTTCGCTATGGTCCATTCTTAAGCTACAGGGAATGATAGCTGTTCAATTACCAAAACCCTTGCAGGCGGAGCTTGATCCTTGCTACTCCTCTGTAGGGGTTTTGTGTTTTTATAATTTCATGGTAAAAGTTATCTAAGTAGGTAGATTCTGACTTGTTGAATCGCCACTCAATCGCGACAACGGTTGAGTGGCTTTTTATTTTTGGCTGAAGCGCCAGGGATCGAACCTGGGACCACATGATTAACAGTCATGCGCTCTACCAACTGAGCTACGCTTCAATAAAAAGTGTAGGGGGCAAGATTCGAACTTGCGGACCTTTTGAGACCAGATTTACAGTCTGGCGGTTTTAACCACTCACCCACCCCTACAAAAGTGCTGCGGGCCGAGCTTTGATTGTTTGCCTGACGCAGGCAGCGTCCCAATCATCCAACGCGTTTACCCTTCAATCCGGAGCGAAGGCACCCGCAACTTCTATGTTGAACTATAGATCAGCATAGAACTCAAACTTGAAATATATTTCAAACGTCAATTTAAGATTTCTTAACCGGGTATCGATCTAGCTTCTTTACCCGAATATTCGGCGTCCCTTCGGGTGCAGCCCAGCCATATTGTTCTTTTGTTACGGGCCGCGCCTTTTTTAAAATCTCATTCGCCTCTGCTTCAGTATCAACATATCCAATGACTTCAAAACCAAACGCAGCCGACACGTTGTTTTCCATTGAATCAGACCACGCTTCTTTAATAACCCAAACCATTTCATCTCCTCATCGGACAGCCGTTGTGGTGTCCATTTAATAACGTGGGGCACGTGCAGTCGACTTGTTTTTGAGGAAGGAATTTCCCGTGAACAAACCTTTGGAATTGCTCATCGTCTTTTATGTCTCTTAGTTTCATAGATTGCACGACTCCGCTCTGCAACTGATCGGGTTTTTCATCGTAGTACGACTGCAAGGTCCCGACGCCAGTTTGGAATGGCTTCTGATTCGCCATTGCCGGCGAATTCTGCGGACACGGAAGGCTTCCCATACTTGTTCCTAGAAGAGCTGCGCAATATTCGCAATAACCATTTTTTCCGAACCTATGCCGGTAGTCCCACATGCGGCCGGGGAGTGAGGCGCGAGCCGCTTTATGCAGGCGGACTTCTTCAACGAGATCCATTTCTGTAAAAGAACTCCCACAATCATCGCAACCGATACGAGCGACATTTATCCCATGGCGTAGTCTTAAGTGAGGACAGTTATTGTTCGGGCCAACCATTCGTATAAATGCATCCTGAAGTTCTTTACTCACCATTTTTATTTCCCATCCCAAGGCTCGAACGGTTGTTCTTTAACGGGCTTTCCTAAAACAGTATCAAAGACTTTGATCCAACAATCCAAGCAAGATTGAAGTACTTTTGTGTAGCTAGTTAACTGTAGCCCTATTTCATTAGTATTTCCGTTAAAGGGAATTTCTTTACCCCCACAATAATCACAAACAAGCTTCGTGCTTTTACTCATTGTTTCCCCCGTAAGGATCGTCTTCTAAACTTTGAAGTCGTTCGAACTCACTCTCGTACATTTTGTCTTCTTCCATTTTAAACCATTCTGAAGTTCCGGGCTTGGGACCAGTCTCTTTTTCAAAAACAAAGCCGTAGGATTCACGCCAGGCGTATAGAACAGCCTCACAAATGTCTGAGTGAAACCTTTTTGAAATTACTTTTTTATCGGGCGTTGTTTTCTCAGCATCCCATTCCACTTTGTTTGCGTCTTGGGAAAAACGGGAGAGGGATTTAATTTTCAGTTTGCCGGTTCTTAGGTCCGCGTTCATGAGATCAATGTACTCAAACTTTCGCTGCTTCTCCGCCGCGACCATGGGAATTTTGTAGCGGCGGGTGATTTCTTCGGTGATTTTTTTGCCAAGGCCCCCGGTATCGATAACGATTTTTGAGATGTCGTAGCGTTTCCGAAGGTCATCAATCTGTGCGACTAAAGAGGTGATGTCCTGGTTCGGCGTGATGATTTCTTCGACAAGGTAAGTCTCAGGAACGTGGGCTGAGTAGGCAAGTAAGGCGAGTGCATCCGCATCGTCGAACCCTAAGTCGATGCCTAGAATATAGTTCCACGTGGAACCTTTTGGGAGTTCCGGGAGTGTCGTATAATTATTTAACGCATCGTCATATTGGTAAACAAGGCAGTTCTTATCGACTACCCACTTCCCAAACCACTCCCTTTGAATCGACGGATCGTTTACATCCACGCCCCGGCGCTTCAGCTCGCGATCTAACATTTGTTGATGCGTCTTCTTACTTTTTATCGCGATAAAAGGATTGTCGAAGAAGCTCCAAAAATGGTGACTCCAATTCGGGTTTTTCGTTAAGTCAAAAAAGTATCCGGAGGGGATAGGCCCCGGCGTTCCAATCAGGCATAATGAACCATCATGGTCCATTAGGGCCGGTCCAATCACATCATCAATTAGTTCCTTAATATAGGCCGGGAAGCTCTGGCTTTCGTCGAGATATGCCTTCTTGATGGGTAGCCCTCGTAAGTCCTCGATGGCGCCCCGGTCTTTCGTTCCTAACAAATAAATCACAGAACCATTCGGAAACGTCATCGAGAGATCCGTTTCGTTCGGCTCTCCTTCCAACTTAAATCGCTTATTTATCTTTTTAAATTCTGGCCAGACAAGCCGTTTAGCGTTTTTTCTGGAAAGAGTAATGTATAAGCAAACACAGTCTGCTGTTTCAAGCGCAGTGGAAATAAGGTCAGCGACACAACTCGTGCTTTTGCCGGCTCGTCGTGTAGTGACGGCTGTTTTAAATGGAGACGGATCTCTAACGAACGCAAGTTGCTCAGCGAATAAATAATCCTCGAGACAAAACTTCGGCGGGGCGATTGTCTTTCGCTTCTTGTACTCGAGTAGGATTGCTTTCTTTTCCACATTTTACTTATCGGTCTGATTTTGAATCGGGTAAAATCGCGCGGAGCTTTTCGTTGACGGCGGCTTCAACATCCATTCTTACAAAGTGATGGTATGCACTTTCGCACGCCTCTCCAAATTCGAAATAAGTCGTATCGTAGTAATCTGAGCCGACTTCTATTTTAGAGTCACGAAACGTAATGCGCTTACCGCGACTAATGGCCCACGTGACTAAAAGTTCTAAGTGAGTTGTAGTTTTCATTCTTTGAATCCTAGTCTTTTACTTAAAATGTCTACACAAACATAATTCCACCCTTCGCAGGCATTTTTAAGTTGAGCTTTGGTAATCTCAATCTTTTGTTCCGGCTCGGGTTCGACTTCCCAGTCGGTGGCCATGATATCGTTACAATCAACCGTGTTGTGGGAGCTGTAGACATAGTAATAGGGCCAATGTTTTCTCTTAAACTTCTTTCCCGATTTAATAGCTTCTTGAATTGTCATGTTCGTTTCCTTTTTCAAATGAAGAATGCAGTGGGGACTGTGTCCTATGGCATAACCACAACGGCTGCACGTAGTGGCTCTCCTTGGGGCTTCTATGATGTAATGCCCGCTGCAGTAGGGACTTCCACACCACTTGCATGGGCTTATCGCCGGCATTTCAGATACCCCACTTGTTTTTCTTTGTTCATATTGCGAAAACCTTTTGGGGTGAAGCGAGACCAGTTCGGTGCTTCGACGACTTCCACGTCGTATTTCATAGCGCCGAGTTCCTCGTTGCACTTCACACAGTGACCAGCTTCACGGCGTGTTTCATCACACACGGGATTTAGACAGCGCGCGCGGACAAGGCGGGTGATTTTCATTTAACACCTACCGGACATTCGAGTTCGTTTAAGACCACAACAACCGGCGGGGCGATGAACCCAGAAAAGAACGCACCTAAGAAAATATTCCAAGCGCTATATTTATAAATAAGCTTCGGGTTTTTCTCGCCGTTAAGGCCGACGCAATCACCGTACTGAGTACTCGACGTACAAGACACGAGACTAAAGATTACAAGTAGCATTGCGATGTAACGTTTCATTTGAGTTCCTTTGGCTTCTCTATAAAAGAGAATTTTTTTCTTTTTTTGTTCTTATCAAAAATCAATATGATTGAGGAAAACTGCATTAGACTTTTCTTAAAGGTGTGTCTAAATATGGGACGGCATGACAGAAATCTAATTTCTGATGGAATACATTTTTTCATGTAGGGCGCGCCTATCGCATTCGCAGGAAATAGCATTACAATTTTTGCGCCTAGTTTCATTTCATGATCTGCTTTTTCAACCCACTCACGAATTCCACTGAAGGGCGGATTTAGCCAAAGCCAACCTTTTAATTTATGCCATTCTTTGTTTAAAGAATTTTTGAAAAACTTTGTTTTTGCGTTTTCTTTGATTGCAGCTAAATCATATTGAAAATCAAACTCGGAATTTAATAAATCATACAACCACGCGGGGGTTTCCCAGCATGTATCGGACGTCTTTCCATGGGCGGGAAGATGTTCGAGTTGTTTCATTTGTTTTTCCCTTTCAAAAGCTTCTTCACTTCGGCTTCGAGTTCATCGTCTGGAATGGACTCAAGCTTCTTTTTCTTGAGTGCAGTCTCGGCGATGTATAAATCTCTTTGTTGCTTTTTCATTTCACCTAAAAGTCTAACATAACCAATGAGGTCATTCGCAAACTTCGAGGGGAGTTTTTCAACAAGCGATAACCCGCGAAGGTGTTTGATTTCTCGCGCTACAATCGTAAGAGACCGCGCGTAAAGATGCTTTAAACGTGGCGAAACACCGTCCTCTAAATCATTTACTGCTACCTTTTTTTCCAATAACCGTTCGTATTTACTGCCTTTCGGTTCAAAAGGTTCGCTTGCGGGCACGTTTACGGGCGTTTGGGGTGACCCTCGAGGCTTGCTCACGTACTTCTCTCATTCATTGGATTCGCCGGTGGCTCGTCGGAAAGATTTTCAAATTCTAATAATTTTTTTTGAAATTCTTCTCTCTGAGTTAACCAATCATTTATTCTGTAAACATAAAGTTCTTCTTTCGGTAAGAGCATTATATCTACTGCTTTTTCTTTTAATTTTGCTTCTTTCAATTCTCGTTTCATTCGTAAGGCTTCTAGTTTCGCAGCGACTTCTTTTTTTCCTTCGATGCCAAACTTCGCAAGCGTTACCGTTGAAGTTCCAAGACGATACTGGTCGCCTTCTTTCAAATGCATCTTACTATAATCGAGTTTGTGCTCGACTGTAGTAGATGATTTAATTTTCTTGCGTGCCTTTGGGTTAAACATTTTCTCTTTTGAAAAGAGAATACAGAAGTAAAACCCAATCGAATAAATTAAGTTTGAAAGAAATTTCATGCGGCCTTTTTGTTTTCTTTCGGTTTAGCAATAGTTTTTACTTCTGCTTCACTCGCGTCCTCATCAACTACTAAAGCTTGGAAGTTCACCGAAGGAATAAAGAAGTGTCTGCCCTCATAAAAGCATTCGAGGTCTCCGTTATCAAGACGCCACATTTGAATGCCGGCGCAACTTCTTTGATCCAATCCTTTTTCAATTTGTTTGTTCACGCCGGGGATAAATCCACGTTGATGCATGTGTGCGAACGCAATTTTAACTTTCATTTATTTCTCCAATGCTTCTGTTATTGTTTTTTTGAGATCTAATTCGGGACTGCGCCAAGCTGGCTTTATATAGACAAAAGGTTTTTCCCCGTCTTTAAACCCATAACCTACAATCTGGTCTGTATTGTCTGAGAGACACGCAACGATAACTTTTTGTTCGTCTAAAACCTTTTCAAGGCGCTTATGTTGCAAACCCATCCAGGTCGCTTTTTTTAGAGTTGTAGTGTTTGTCTTATCATACCAGTTGTTTTGCAGGTATGTGGAATAGAGAAATGCGTGGTCGGATGCCACTGAATCTCGAGTCATAATGAATTTTTTTTGGTAGGGTAACAAGGTCACTTCCTTATTTGTTGCTTCAATCGTGTTTAGTAGGGACAATCTTTAAACCAAAAGCCTCCTGCATCGTGCTCACCGCATAGCGCGCTTGGCGGGGGGTTATTTTTAATTTCTTCGCGATTTTTTTTAGAGTCGCCCCTTCGCAATGGAGCTCCCATATCTTTCGATGCCGCTCTGATTTAAACTCTTTTTCATAGAGCAATTGAGCTGCGAATCTGTAATAACTTTCCTGTGAGTGCTTCCACAAAAGAGAGCTATAGCCTTGAGAGTTTTTTAGTTTTAATGAATTGGGATTTATTCCAACTGCCATTCTAGTTGACTCGGGATATGCCGCTGACTCCAAAGGCATACTTCCAGACCATGAGCGAAGCTTACCGCTCGCTCTGTCTTCTATATCTTCGAACCCTGCTTTTTTAAGACAAGCATCCCAATATGCGATCTGCTTACTTAGGCTCGCATTCGGTTTTGGTTTCCTTGTTTTCATTTTGGAGTTTTAAAACCTCGTGCGCCACCTGGTTTGCCGCTGCTTTTTGAATCATCTTGGCAAGCCGTCTCTTTGAAAAAGACGGCATGTCTGGCGGCAATGTAAAGATAAACTCAGAAATAACTTTTCTAAGTCTATCGTTGTCGGGAAGCCCTGAGAGCTGTGCCACGTCCGCGACAAACTCATTAAACTGAGTCATGCCTTGGGGAAGCTGAGAGGGATAAAATGATCGAAGCCACTTAATTGACAGCATGTTTTTCCTGTCCTTTTTTAATGTTCTGCGCGAGTTCTTCTTCGATTTTCCCTCTCAAGAACTTTCCTTCTTCTGACATTTTCTTCATATTTGTCAGAAGGTTTGCTTTTTCTTGTTCGAGCTTTGAGATGATTTCTTCATATTGATTCACTTCAAAGTTGATACTTCCAACTCGAATCGCTGCCATATTGAAATCTTTTTCAAGTTCTTGAATGGTGCGGCCTGGGGTTTTTCCGAAAAGTTTTTTCATTGTTTCATTCCTTCTTGAGCTTCTTTGGCTTCTTCGGCGGCTTTTTTCGTCGCTTCAATGGCCTGGCGTTGGATTGCTTCACTGTTTAGGGCCTGGAGTTTTAAGTTCACACGCTCTAAATCTTTTTTAAGAACGATAATTTTGTATTGGATTTCGCCGGCCGCTCCACAGAATTGGTTATATTCTTGTTGAATCAACTGCTCCGCGCGGGGTTCATTCGATGACGGCTTCGCATTAGTATCTAGTGTTTTTGGGGAAACTACTTCGGCCTTCTTTTGTGTCTTTTTTTTCATTTTTTAAGTGCCTTTGGTTCGGGACTGGTTTTGAACGCAGTCGGGTTGGTTAAAATCTTTGTTTTAAATTGTTGTTTGGTTGAGAGCTTTACAAGCGAGATTGGGAGATTGTCCGTTGGAACCGGGACTATAATAGAATAGCAGACTCTATTGAAAAACGTTGAGAACTTCATTGCGAGCTCCTTTTTACGTTCGCCTAATCTTTCGGCGAATTGTTTGTTTTCCTTAACAGGGCGACTTTTTCACTTTTCTGAAGCACTGAACAGGTTCGCTGTCAGCCATTAGGAACGTGGCAATCTCAAAGTGCTTTTGTTGACTCGTTTGAATCACCACGGTGTATTTTAAAACCTCAAAGGCATCGATCATCTTATTTTTTTTGAGGGTACTGAGAACGTCCTTTAAGTCGTAGGGCTCGACTAGATCATGAAGGTTCTTCTTCGATAGGTAGATTGTCTGTTTTTTAGACACACCTACCTATCGGTCGATCTGAGTTATAATTGAATTAGGGCGAGTTGGGTGAGAGGTTTAAACCTTACGTCGCGGAGACACATCGCCGAAAACGCTCGCGCACGGAGCTATGAAGGTGAGTGCCGTAGGTTCGTATCCTACACTCGCCCCGCTCAGTTGGACATTTCCTCAATTTGTCCTACGTTATGTTTTTTCCCACACAATTCAGAAGGTTCTAAAACATGAAGGGTTGCAGACCGCTCTCAGATACTGAGATCGCTTCCATTTTGAAGGTCTTAGATAGGGGCACGTTTCCCAAACGAGACAGAGCCCTTTTTTTGCTTGGCTTGCGTTCCGGATTTCGAATCTCGGAACTGCTTTCCTTGACTCTCGGCGACGTTTATCAGAATGGACAATTTGTCGACAGGATTTCGGTCTCTCGAAAGTTTATGAAAAAGAAGCTCGAGGGAAGGACCGTTATGCTACACCCCGAAGCAAAAAAAGCACTCGAGCAATTAGTCTTAGAGCTCGAATCGAGGGGGCGCGGCACGTCTAAACAAGTTCTCTTTTGCAGCCGTGAGGGAATGAACGAAGCTATGGACCGTCGCAGTGCTTGGCATATGCTTCGCGCGGCTTCTAAGAAATGTGGAATTACCGGCAAAATTGGAACCCACTGCATGCGAAAAACGTTCGCGAAAAAGGTTCACGAGAAGCTTGGAAAAGATTTAATGAAGACACAAAAAGCGTTGGGGCATAAACAGATCACCTCAACTACTTCATACCTTTCATTTAATGAAGAAGACGTAGACGACGCTATATTGAAAAGCTAAATGGTCCGATAGGGAGACCATGGCAAACCTTTCAGAAGTAAAAGAACGTCTCGGAATACTCGATACTAAATGCGCGGGTTTTGATGATAGAATTGACAAGCTCGAGACCCTCATTCGAACTGACCTAAGTCAAGTGCGAGACGACTTGGCCGATGTGATCGCTTGGATGAATAGGTGCTTAGGCTGGGCGGCCGCAGCCCTTCTTATCGGTGGCGCTGCGGGCGGCACGATCGTTTCCAAACTTATAAAATAGGGAGATCAAAATGGAAGTTACTCAAAAGGTTACTAAAGAAGCTTACGAACTCGGTGAAGGTTGCAAAAAAACTGTTCTCGCAATCTACAAAGCACTTAAAGATGGGTGGCAACCCGGGCAAGATATGCCCATCGTATTCCAAACCATAATGGCTGACTTAGTTCCGGCCGTTCAAGGCATTGAAAAATTAACTGAAGAGCAAAAAGAAGATCAAGAAGCGTTCTTCACTTCTTTTATGTTGCCCGCTAAATCCTTGGCGTTTGAACTCTTAAAGGGAAACGTATGAGTTGGTTAAGTATTCTTTTTTGGATACTAACAAACGCTCCGCAATTGATAACTCAATTCAAAAAGTTTTTGGATTTAATCCATACTTTTCCGGGCGTTAAAAAACAAGCTGTCCTTGCAGAAGCAACCGAAGCCGTTAAACTCGGCGACGGGCATCTATTGGAGAAAATTTTCCATAGAGAATGCAATGGGACTGCTTGCGTTCCCGATCTTAAATAATGAAACTCGATCAAGCAGGCATTGATTTCATTAAATCATTTGAAGGCTTTTCCCCGGTTGTTTATAAAGACATCCGGGGGAAGTTTACTATTGGTTGGGGGCATACTGAGAACGTATGTGAGTCAACTCCTCCCGTCACAAAAGAAGAAGCAGAAATGCTACTCCGAAGTGACTTAGACGCTACCGAAACTCTTCTTGGAAAAATTCTAAAATTCAAAATCACGCAATGGGAATACAATGCGCTTTGTTCACTCGTCTTTAATATCGGTATCGGAAATTTTTTGAATTCCACTCTTCTTAAAAGATTAAACGCACACGATATGGTAGGTGCCTCAAAAGAATTTGATCGATGGGTTTACTATCGAGATCCGCGAACGGGTGAGCGGGCGATATCGCCGGGGTTAGAAAAAAGACGTTTATTAGAAAAAGAACTTTTCTTAGCGGTGATTAATTTAAAACGGAGCCAAACGGTGGGATAGCGGCAACCCCACGTCCTTCAACTACCCTCATTGGGACGTTTAAGTAAACGTCCGCTGAACCAATCTTAGGTTCATTTCTTCGAAAACCGCATTCTTCCAAAAAAACCCGGTATTCTTTTAGCCCGATTAGGAACTCCACGGGGGGTTTTTTGTGTGTTTCCAAACAGTGTTTGTACTCTTTTGTGAGTGCTTCGGCGATTGAGGTCACTTCATAAGTTAATCCAGTCATTTTTTCTCCCATCCAAAAAAACTTAAGAGCGCGTTCTCAACAACGCATGAAAAAGAGACGTCTAACTTTTTGGCAATTGCATCAATATTCGACGATAACTTAGGATCCATCGTGACTGTTTTTCGCGTCTTCTTTAAACGCTTAGTTTCATTCACGTTTCCTAAAAAGACTTTTTCTTTAACTTTATTCATATCTTAACTCATACCATAAGTATGATACTATTTCACACTTTATTATTGACTTGTTGCGTTATAACAGGTATATTAAAGACAGATAGGCGATATAAATCGCCAGTGGAGAGTCAAATATGAAAAACCTTATCTTTGTAATCAGTCTCTTGCTTCTTTGTAATTGCGCTGGCAATCCGGCTCGATACGCGAGTGCCTTCTTAGGGGGTTTTTCTAAAGGCTACGATCGCGCAAGTTACAACGGTAACCAATGCATCTCTGAAGTTGAAGGCAATACGGTTTATACCCGGTGCAAACGATGAAGATCGTTACCCACAAAACTAAAGAAGACTGGCTATGGTGGCGAAATCTTGCTATCGGATCCAGCGATGCGGCCGCAGTAATGCAAGAATGTCCATTCACAACTATCGAGGAGTTGTGGGCAAAAAAAATTGGGCTTCTGCAGCCGGAGCTCCCCACATTTCCAATGAGACGCGGGCTTCTTTTGGAACCGCTTGCTCGAGAAGAGTACAAAGCGATTAAAGGTTTTCCGATGCCTAAAGCTTTTATCGAAAGTGAAACTCACAAATACGCGTTCGCTTCTTTAGATGGAATGAACAGAAAAGAGCGTGGAGCTCTAGAAGTTAAAGCACCCGGAAAAGAAGATCACGGGCTTGCTCTTTCCGGAAAAATTCCTGAACACTATAAATGGCAGCTTGTTCACATTCTTATGGCGGCCGACGGTGAACTCGATTGGGTTGATTACTACTCGCACCATCCTGTAACAAAAGCCGATCCTATAAGGTTTTATCGAGATCTAAAAATGGAAGCCGAGCTCGCGGCGGCCGAAAAAAATTTTTGGGAAAAAAATGTTTTGCAATGTATCGAGCCGTCAAAAAAAATTATTCCTTTAAGGAGCGTAAAATGAAATACCCTGCAGATGAATTAATTGAAATGATTGAAAAAGCGAGAGACTTAGGCGTCGACAGTATCTCGATTGGATCGCTTGTAGTTACCTTTGAATCGCATGAAGAGCCAGTGCGAGAACAAGCGAAGCAACCCGCGAATCAGAATTTTTTCAAAACGAGAAAAAGTAAAAAACGAAATCGACAGCCCGTGCCAGTTGATTGCACAAAACCAGGCCACGAGATCCGCCCTTCAAAATTTCATCACGGAGAATTTTATTGCCATGGATGCCACCTCGAGCGAAAAGCTGAGCAGTGGGAGAAGTATCAAAGATAGAAAACCACTAGTAAAAACAGAGTTATTCCTTTAGCCTATTGCAGATGACGTTCACGTCATCCAATACAAAAGGAAAATCAATGAAAAACAAAAAATCTATTAAAACGGTAAAAACTGCAAACGGCGGTCTTTTCAACGTGGGGAGCGGACCTCTTCACAACACTGAAATCACGGAACTCGATTTCACTAACTACAGAAAAACCGTTGTTGCTCTACCGAACGGACCTGCCAAAACTGCAGCGGCTATTCTCGGCGCGAAGTTTTACGGTGGTTACAAAGGTGCTGAATGGTTAGCCGGAGTGCTTGGAAAAACAAATCCAATCTCGGCTTAATTAAAAACCTTGATCTTTTTTAGCCCTAGATTGCCACTAGGGCTTTTTTTATTCCTTTTTTTCGCCGCGAAAGACCGTTCTAATCTGCGTGAACTCACTGACTTTCAGATAAGGTTTGAGCACCCGACCATCGAGATTTTCCTTCGCCTTTTTCAAGTTGAAGCTCTCTTTTTTTGAATGCACTAAGTTGATCTTCCAATTTCCTACTTGAAATGCCTTTTCAGGTTGCTCCTCCAAAAATTTCTCAATTTCTGGCTTCATCTCTTCCATTTGCTTTTCGATCTCTGCACGCCGATTTTTTAGTTCGATGTACTCACTGAGCAGGCTTCCAATATTAAAAACCGATTTTTTTTTGTCACTCATCCGGCCTCCGTTTCGTGTACAGATCGGTCGTTTTATTCAAAATGGTGAGGCCGGAACGTAGTTCGGCCTTTCCGTTTTTAACGCGGAGTTCCGAAAAATTGGTTCGCTCTGTAATTTTTACAGGATTACGGAAGGGCGACGACGGCTATTCCAGAATTTTTCAAGAAGTTTGGCAACAACAGCACTGTCGGGTTTGCCGATCTCCTCTAATGGTTCTTTTTCCTTTGAAATTGGGGTCGCCACGTCTACAGAACTACTTATCTTTGTATTATTTACTTTTAGATCACATCTATAGTGATCAGTTTCTGATACACGTGTATCAAGTTCTTGCGTCAAAGAAGTATGCCCTTTATCGAAGGGAACCTCCAAACCGACATTCGGGTTGTGTCTTCTGTACTGATAAAAACGAAGTGCTTGGATGACAGTTCCAAGCTTATTGGAAACGCGCCTAATGAGTCCCAGTTTGCGCAATCGCGATAAGGCATACTGAACTGTGTTCACACTCAAGTAAGCGGCCTCAGCCAATTTACGAAGGCTCCACGCCCTTGTTCCTTCACCCCACATGACGTATTCGCCTTTTTCATTTACCAAAAGGTTTTTGGAAACAAAAGCCTGAGACACGATCGTATCGAAAACTTTATTCACACTTGGAAGTTCTTGCACGAGAAGCGCCATGGTGGCGCGGTCTTTCGAAAAATATCCTTTCGAATTCTCCCAATAGTTCTTGCCAACGGATGCTGCGGATTGATAATAACTCATCTAACAAAAGTTCCTTTCATTTGGGGGCGTCGGGGTTGTTAACCGGCGCCCTTGTTTTTTTGATCAAAATAAACCCATGACCGCTAATCATATGTAAGCTTGGGATTTTTAAAAGGAAAACTTAAAGAAGTGAAGACAGGGAGATCAATTCAGGTAATTTTTACATGAAAACAGTGTCGTATAATAATTATTATGAGTACTTTTAGCCGTAGATTGTTTTTTCGCCGCTCGAAACAGATTCGGCGTGGGTACCGCTCCCTGAAGCGACTAGTTTTACAAACCAACCGGCGGGTAAATCAGTTTCGATCATGTTTTCGTTCACTACTCGACTAGACAGAGAGAGCGCTAAAAGTCCGAGCGTTTGAGAGTTTCCAACTCTACCGACGGTAGTCCGGTCCGCCTCAGTCGCAGAATTAGTTGCGCATTTTTTTATCGTCACATAAGAAGAACCGGATGCGACGAGAGTTGCCGTGAGATCGGTGACTACAAAATATCTGACAGTTGAATCTTTGGTTGAAGAAATTTGAGTTCCGGTTGCACCAGTTCCTACAAGTGAAAGAGTTGAAGTGGAAGTAGTTCGCAATGGCGACGCACCCGGGATCCCTTGTATGCCTTGAGCGCCCGTCGCGCCGGTTGCACCTGTAGATCCGGTGTCACCTTTCACACCTTGAATTCCTTGAGGCCCTTGAGATCCAGTTGCGCCGGTAGGCCCGGTCGCGCCTTGCGGGCCTGTAGCTCCGGTCGGCCCAGCGGGACCAGTGGATCCCGCGTCACCCTTATCTCCTTTTGCTCCCTGTAAACCTTGAATACCCTGAAGCAACGTCGGCTTATTCATGATCTGCGAAACGCCACTTGTCGCGTTCCAATCAGCGTTCACTTGAGTCGAAAGATTCAGAGTAGTATCGGGCGTTTTTATCTGAATGCCCGTCGGCATAATATACAGATACCCCATGTTTGCGGGCGGAGTATCCGACGGCGCAGTATTGCCAAGTAAAAGCCAACGACTACCAAAACCACTACTCATAAAGCCTCGATAATAATCCAATTCACAGTCGAGCTATCGGCCGGCGAGCTCGAGTTAATTACAAAAGAAGTTCCGTTGGTAATTGTTCCTACACTCAAAACTCCTAAAGTTCCCCCTGCAACACCCGTCGTAAGAAAAATTCTAGAATTAGTTGTGACTGCGGTTGTGGAAACAGTGACAGTGCCAGTAGATAAAGTGGCTTGTCCCATTTTCGCATTCGAACCTTCTTTAACACTCAAACCTTTTCCGGCGGTGCTGATAAGAAGCTGTCCGATCGCAACGTTTGTATCTCCGCCGTCTGCGACTGAAAAAGATGTCGTCGTATTATCTTGGATAATTAACGAAGGCGATGTCGTATTTCCATTTGTAGCAATTAGACCGGCACTAACAGTTGGAAGCGTATCGAAGAACGCTTGGTTGTTTGCAGTTCCAATTCTGAAAAAAGCGCCGGCTGTAACTGTGGCGCCACTGCTTGTTACATTTGAAATGTATCCGCAGTTTACAGGCGTCGTGCCGCCGGCCGTATCTATCTGCGCGTGGTAACCAATATTGTTATTCGAAAACCCTACATAAACTCCACTTCCAACGTTTCCGTTTCCGGTTGTGGTTTGATTCCCATACACGGCATGAAAAGCTCCGAAGAGTCCCGTATTGTTGTAAGGGCTAAGAGCTCCAACTTGAGCCACGTTAATATTTGAGTGATAACCGATCGTATTTGTAGCGGCCGAACCGCCCGCAGTAGCTGTGAAGTCATAGCCGTAAATAGTTCGAGATGTCGCAGAGTTTCCGGTATTGATATCGACGTTTTGACCTTTATAGATCGTAGTCGTCGGAGAAGTGACGGTCCCTACCAGTCTCACGATGGAATTTGTTGTTGCACCCATAGTAAGGTTTGTAAGAAGAAGTCCGTTTGTGGCGCCACTAACTGTCCCTACAATTCCAGTGGAAGTTCCAGCCGAAGTATCGACGGTAAGAGTGCTTGTAAAAGTTTTAGCACCCGCCCACGTTTGAGTTCCAATTGAAACCATTCCGGGGACTGTCGCGGATGCGGGTCCGAACGTGATTGTACTTGTCGCAATGGTCGCGCCGTTTGTTTGAGCTGAAGCACTGAAAGTTCCAACTGTACTAACACCGCCGCCAGAAGCTGCGGCGCTTGTCCATGTGGTTCCGTTCGATGTTAAAACGTTTCCTGAAGTTCCCGGCGCAACAAAAGTGGGAGTGGAAGTTCCATTCCCTAAAATCACATTGTTTGCAGTAAGAGTCGAAAGTCCCGTGCCGCCGTATGCGACGCCGATGACAGTTCCGTTCCAAGTGCCGGCTGTAATTGTTCCGACAGTAGCAATGTCAGTGCCGATAAGTTTTGAAGCTGCAATCGATCCTGCGAGCATTCCGTTTGTAACTTTTAGAGCGCCGATCGCAGTGACACCTAAGTTTGAAATAGTAATATCGCCAGTCATGGCAACGTCGGTTGCGACGTTGGATCCGTTACCAACAAAAATATGTGCGCTTGTAAGAGTAGACGATAGATAGGAGAGCGCTGGGATATCTGCAGGGACAAGTCCTCTAAATGCAGGCGTTGCGGCGGCACCATTTGTAGGGCCTGCTAAAACGGTATTCGCATTTTGGTTATCAAGTGACAGAGCGAGAACGCCCGCAGTTGTTACAGGAGATCCCGAAACGTTAAATACAGAAGAAGGTGACGCGGACAAGCCAACGCTTGTAACCGTTCCCGATCCACCGCCGCCGCCCTCTACAGGAATATCGATATAACCGTCAGCCATTTTAAACTCCCTTAGTCGTGATGTAGGCGTTAAGAGTTCCGGTATCGCTTGGATCGGCCGTGTAGATTAAACGCATAAAAAGATAATTGGAGCTTGTAACGTTCCAGATAAAAGAACCCGCGCCAGTTAAAACAACCGGGGTATCAGTAATCGTCACAAAATTTCCTGCGTTTGTGACGTTGCCGTTGTTATCAATTCGGTGATCGTTCGAAGCTTGCAGAGCGAGCGTGCCGCCTAAAGTTCCTGCCGTTGCATAATCCGCCTGAACTGAATAGCCAAAGACTTGATCGAGTGGGACTATAGTACTCACGATGTCATCCGACATGTCGCCAGCATTTACGATTTTTGTAGGTGCGTATCTCATAGTTTTTCCTTTATGCCTTCCAAGCTCCCACTGGGATCCTTGCGGTGATTGCAATTTGTAAGTTTGAATTCACGCTGAAATCAAAATCTGTTCCCGAACCTAAAATCTTCAAATTATCGACGAGATTGACGCTGGCGCGGTTTTGAAAACTGATCCCCATTTTTGAGGCGCTATACATAAAAACGGTGCCTGAAACAGAGTGAGCACTGGTTCCATCCGCCTGACTTGAAAGAACCGCCGTTCCTACAATTGCACTAGGATTCGCAGCGTTTGGATTAATTCCAGATATGAGTGATAAATTCAGTGGAAGCGAAAATAGATAAGCGCCACTACCCGCAAGGCCGGCGCTATTCATATTCAAGTAGTAATAGACTTCTATCTCGTCACCATCGCGTTTATAAAATGCTGTTTCAGCGCCAACGTTTCCTCGAGTTGGGTTTGAAGAAGATCCGGTAATCACCATTGAAAAAGCTGTTAAACAGGTAGTCGACGAATGTTGAATCACCTGCCAAACCGAAGTGCCATCACTTAGAAGCGCGTATTCTTCACCAGCTGTAAAAAGAACTAACGAAGTAGCGCCCGCAGTTCCATCCTGCAGAGTAAAAGTATCCGATCCGGTTCGACTTAAAGTTAAAACGTTCGCGGCTGCAGTCGTATTCGCAAGTTTAATTCGAATTGTTCTACCTGCGTTCGAAGAAGCTGCAGGGACTGTGGCTGTATCGTCATTTGTATTTGTTAAAGTCCATAGATAAAAACCTTCGGCAAGCGTTGCACCTGAATCTGCGTGGGTTTTTGTAGAATACAAAACGCCCGCAAGTTTGCTCGCCGCGATCGCGGCCGATGCGCTGACATCCGCATTGACGATTGAACCCGTAAGGGAAAGTTTCGAATAGGCTATCGCAGCACTATTTGAAATATCGGCATTCACGATAGAATTAGTCAGTGCAAGTTTCGAATAAGCAATCGCGGCAGATGCACTTACGTCCGCGTTCACGATGGATCCTGAGAGATTTAATTTCGAATAAGCAATCGCCGCTGAGGCGTTTACATCCGCATTGACGATTGAACCCGTAAGGGAAAGTTTCGAATAGGCTATCGCAGCACTATTTGAAATATCGGCATTCACGATAGAATTAGTCAGTGCAAGTTTCGAATAAGCAATCGCGGCCGATGCGCTTACGTCCGCATTGACAATCGAATTTGTGAGATCAAGTTTCGAGTAAGCAATGGCGGCCGATGCGCTTACGTCCGCATTGACGATAAGAGAACTTGATAAAACGCCGCTCGCGTTGTTATGAACTATGCCTGCTACTGAAAAATCTGAAAGAGTTAATCCTGCGAATGTCGGGCTCGAAGCTGTAGCAATATCTTGGGGCAGCGAAAGAGTAATCGTGCCGACGCCGTGAGTGACAGTCACCTGATTAGAAGTTCCTAAAACACTTTTATATTCATAGCCGTTTGCAGCGGCATTCATTCCTAAAACTTTGTTTGCGGTTCCATCGGCGATGGTATTTAAAGCGCCAGAAGTCAGATAAGAAATTCCACTCCCGGCTGAAACTCCTAAAGAAGAAGTGCCAGTCCACACAGTGACTTTTCCGGTAGTTCCAACGCCTGTTACAGTGGACGCAGAATTTAAAAGCACCCACATTCCAGATCCGGAATTCCAAGCGTATAAGGAATCAGTATCGAGAGTTAAATAAACTTGCCCGTCATATGCACCGAGAGCTGGCAGGTTCGCAGCCGTTGCAACCGTAGGAATATTTTGCGTGTTATTCGCAGGATATTTACTATACGTACTCATTAGGCGCTTTTCCCGGCTATAGTCGCGTTAAGAGTTCCGGTTCCCGAAGATCGCGTGTAGACAAGTCTTATCCAAGCGGCGCCGCACGTATCGATATCAATAAAAGCACTCGAACCAGATCCCGCTGGCGCGACTGTGGTCGAGAGACTTAAAGCTACCCATGTCCCTGCGTTTACAGGGGCATCCTGAACACCTAGAGGGTTTGGAATATAATCATTTGATACTTGTACAGAAAAAGTTCCAGTAGGAGATCCAGTCCATACAATCGTGTAGGACAAAATCGAAACCATATTAATATTTGTGGCAAGGCTTGTAAGACTTGTAGCCATGTTGCCATTCGTTACAACGGATTGCGGTTTTAAGAGGGGACGTGAGGACATTCTTCACCTATCGTTCTTATGGATTAAGTCCTTTTGGGACTACTCAATAGGTGTGTGTTTGAGACAAAATTAGTCGTTAAGTTTACTTATCTGTCGGGCCTGATTCGGAGTTTGCGAGAGCACGTTTGCTTTAGACATCGCTTTTGCAGACGCGGCGGTCGGTTTTGGCATTCCAGGTTGCGGCGGCGGTGCTTGGTTTGCGAAATTCATTTGAATAGAAGCAACGGCATCCGGTAAAAGCGTTGAGTCGAGCGGTTGTTGCAAAAACATACTTAGGCCGACTCGTTTTTTGTAAGGAATAGTGCCGCCTTTTGAAAGGTGATCAACCATCGAAGACATCGTCTTTGTTCTCAACCCTGAGTAAAGTTCAGGGTAGAGGCTATTCAAATCCATAATATCTTTTAAAATAAGAGTTCCGTTTTTAACGTGCTCCATGACTACGAGAGGTTGTTGAGCAATTCCTAAAGTTCTTTCATATGCTGCCTTTTTTGCTTGTCCTGGTTCTGTCTCTATATCTAGTGGACTTAATTTATTCTTCTTAGGACGTTCAGCATTTAAATAATTTACGGCATTCGCTGTCGTTTGCCCGATAGACGTTGCGTGCCCCGGGTAGTAATGGCCTATTTTGCCACCCACTTCAAAAAGATCCGATGGATCGGCTCCGAGCTTTTCTACTTTTTCATTGAGCTTTGTAAGTTGCTCAGAGGTCGGCATAAGTTTTTTAGGAACGACTTCATCGTCATCAAAAACTGCCGCCGCAGCTTTTGTACTAATTTCAAAACCTTTTATTACATTCATTGCGTAGGACGTGGCAGCTTTTAATCCTTCGGCTGAAGGAGCTCCTTCAACTACGGCCTTTGTTAGAGACGGCATGATTGATTCAAAAAACGGAGTGAGAGCACGTTCACCGACGAGAGCACCGATAGTTCCCCCAACGCCCGTCATCTTTCCAATGGAAGCGCCCACGCCGGCTGCCATTCCTTCGGACGTGAATTTTTTTAGAAGTCCTTTTTCAACAAGCGTGTCTGCGAATTTTGCGCCTTGACTGAGCTTCGTTGGTATTTCTTCAACCGCGTGTGTTAACGGATCTGTTATCGCAAGCTCATTTCTAAGAACTGGCGTTCCTTCGGGATTTAAATACTCTCCGATTCGATTTTTAAAGTCGCCGATGAATTCCCCAACTTTTGTCTCTTCGGCCGCCTTCCATAAAGGACTCACACTTCCAACGGCACCGCCAACGCCTGCACCCAAAAGGCCTGCCAGACCTACGTTTACAGCCGCTGTCTGCATTGACTGATTCGGATCGTTTGTAAGCATTTTAGAAATTTCATCGCCGCCTTGAAAAAGTGCTGTCTCTGCAGCGGCTTTAATTCCATGCTGCGCGATACTTGCAGCGAGCGTTTCTCCAGTGGGGCCTAAAGCTTTTGCGGCTTTTGCTCCCAAACCTGTTAACACCGACTGAGCAGATAAAGGATTAATTACTTTTGCAGCGGCCGCTTCACCGGCGCCCGGAATGAGTGCCGTCGCCGCAAGGCCTAACCCTTGTCCTACCATATGAGACATTGGGTTTTCTTCGCGCCGTCCTCGAATGTCTTCTTCTTTAACTCCTAAGAGTTTTTCTGCACCCGTCGACAAACCAAACGTCGCAGCCGATGCCGCTCCTTCGAGCGCTGTAATAGCTTGTTGCCCGAGCGTCCCGTATTTTTCATCATCCGCGATAAACTTGTCTTCAGGAATAAAGTCCTTCGAAGCAAGTTTCGGGGAAGCTTCAGGCGCTAAAGACGCAGGTAGAGCCTCAGCCGTTACCGCGTCCGGAACAAAAGCGTCATCAGGAATGAAGTTTGGATCTGACATTTATTTCACTCTCTGCCAACCGCCGGGAACTTTTTGATATTGAACGCCACCCATGGTTTTAATTTCCATTTTTGGGGCAGACGGTTTGTAGTTCATAATATTATTTTTAAGAGTCGACTCAAACTTAGTATCGTTGTAATCCTCGAGTTGTTTAAGTTTTGTCATTTGATTTTTCGTAAACAAACTTGAAAAATTAGGCATCATTCCTTTTACAAGATCTAAATCTCCGCCACTTAAAGCGCCGAGAGTTTCAGCGTTCTTAATTGCGAAAGTCGCCTGCGACTCTAAGGCCTCTGCAATTTCTTTTCGCTTACTCATAGGCATTGTAGGGCCACCCTTTAAAAGGTCTTTACTTTTTTGGATGATTTCATCGAATTGTTGCTTCACAGTGCTTGCATCGCGAACCTTGTCAGCGCCTTTATCACTAGAAGCAATCATAACGCCGGGGCGACCAGGGATCTGCACTGCTCTATTCTGCATATCCTTTGGAAGATCCATTATACTCGCGCCGCCAGAATTTTGCCCGCCCATCATTTGTCTCAAACTTCTTTGAAGTCCGATCTCTTTCATGATTTTGGCTGACTCCATATCGAGCTTGCCGGCTTCGTTCAGAGCCGCAGCTTTTGCCATAGGCCCTTCAACTTTAAGAGCCGAAGTTTTCAAATGATTAGAGACCATGTCGTTCATCATGGTTTTTGTCATCGCCATGGCATCGTTGAGATTGCCAAGTTGTTTCATATTTCTATCGAGAAGCGTATTCTTTTTGCCTAAGTTTTCTTTTTGCGCATTGATATCCGCATCGATTTCTCGATTGAGTTGTTCTTGAGCAGTGTTACCTTTTCCGGTTAAACCGCCACCGAGACCGCCTAAGATAAGACCGAAGACAGTCGCAATCTTAGAACCTGTACTCATATTTTTTAAGTAATGGTCTGGATCGATTTTTGTGTCTTTAATATCCTTCTGCAATTGCATTCTATCGGCATCGAGCTCTGCCACTTGCTTTTGGTAGGTATCAAACATTTTTTGTTGTTGATCCATTTGTTGTTGAATAACTAAAGCGTCGGCCGCCGCACGTTGGCCTGTTAGCGCTGCGACTTGGTTTGCAGCTTGCTTTTGTTCATTAATCCCTTTCAAAGACATAGCTTGATCGGGTTCTAAACCTTGTTTCACGGGAACAACGGGCGCAGGTGCCGCCGCTGCAAGACCTTGATCCGGCATTGGAGCTTCTTGAACAGACGCAGGCGCTGGCATCGGTGCCGGTGCAGGGGGCGCTTGCATACGAGATAAATTCATAGCCGATGGTTTTGTGGCAAGTTCAGCTTCTTTTAAAAGAGCCGCTTCACGTTGAGCTGCAATTTCAGGATGCACGTAGTTTGTGCTCTCAGATTTTTGTGCAGAAGGGGGCGCGTTGTTAATGGTTATGTTAACGGGCTTCTGTGATTCGGATGCGACATCACGTGTAGGAGTTTCCACAACTTCTTCTACAGGAGCCGTTTCACCGACGGGCGCTTCAGGATCCGACTGATAAAGCGGTAGCGCTTCTAATCGTCTTTTGTGATCTCTCGACAAACCAGATTTTGCAATTTTAATTTCATGGCCATTTTCATGGCGCATGGTCGCGCTCTTATTGTCTTCTGCGACTTTTTTAAAACCGCTATACATTCGGTCTTTCATTTTTTTGCCCTTTTCAATGACTGTTTTGCCATGACGGCTTCAACGAATTTTCTTGCCGACTCACCTGGATCCTTCGATTGCAAAACGCTTCGAGGGATAACAACGCCGCCGGGCGAGAGTTTCGCCGGCACGGTATCGTTTTTAAGAGAGTCGCCTTTTACTTTGGCTTGTCCCGGAACTTTTTTTCCAGACTTAATCGGATCTGCTTTTCCTTTTGCGACTGATTTTGCAGCCGTAGGCGGTAAGTAGATTTCACCAGGGGACACCATTGCGGGAACTTTTCCCCCGCGCGCGGCAAGCATTGCGCCGCCACCGCCACCCATGATCCCATCCATGCCGCCACTCATATCGCCGACATTGTCCATCGGACCGCCAGCCATTGCTTCAGGGCCGCCGTTCGAGGCATCGGGTGTGCTGATTTCTAAGTCTTGAGCTTTTTTCTGATTTTCTTCGCTCGGAGAAAAAAATGCTTTGTAAGCGCTTCCCAAAGCTTCACCCGCTTGCGGGCCGCCAAGACCGATAAAAGATCCAATGTTAGGAACGCTAATGGATCCACCGTCGGCATAGTGTGGAACGACACCTCCGTGGGCCATACCGCCGCCAAACATTTTCATCATGGAACTGCCGCCGCTTGTAATTCCAGACGTCATACCGCCGATTGCACCTGCACTTGTATTTGCATTCTGTGCGGCAACCTGGGCATTGATCCCTTGAGCTCCCATCGTGTTCTGAATATTTTGAGAGTTGTTTGTCGCTTGTAAGTTTCCTAAAGTTCCGATTCGGTTTGTAGAAGCGTTGTAGCTATTAAGGGCTTGGGAAGCATCTTGTCCTTGTTGTGCTGCGAGCGTTTGTCCCATCAATCCTGAAAGAGCGTACTGTTCGCCCGCTCTTAAAGTCGCAGCTTGTCCGCCTGCTTGTTGCGCTTGATCTGCATTGTTTTGCGCGATCATACGTCCCGCAAGGGCAGGGTTAACGCCTTTGATACTTCCAAGTTGGGAAGCACCTTGCTTTTGATTTTGGTTTAACGTTTGTTGAAGCTGTCTTTCGGCAACGCTGGGATCTTTTCCTGCGACTGAATCTTGCAGCTGGCGAATGAAGTCCATATTCATTGCACGCGTTTGATCCGCGTTGTTCATATTGACTGCGGCATTGCTTCCCTGAATCGCCGAACCAATGGCTTTATTGTAGTTAGTTTGATCAAGCTGCGCTTGTTGTGCATCGTATTGGTTTGTTGCGCCCGATGATAAACCTAGATAATCGAAAAGACCCATAAGTACTCCGTTAAGTGTATGTCTGGCTGAAAGGTAGTTTTTGAGAACCCTTCTTAACGCCAATTTGTATTTGTAAATCTGAGATCGAATAGCTCTCGCCCGCAGTTCCGTTTTGCGTGTCGTAAATCGTTACCTGAATGGCTTCACATTTTTGGCGCGCAAGCTGAACTCTGAATTGATACGGGGTAAGTGCAGAGGTAACTGGAATAGTTACCGTTTGAACAACCGTCGAATCAAAATCATAAGCAATTTGAACAATTAAATTATGAGGGGACTTGTATTCACCTAAGATGAAAAGCCTGTAAGCTCTTTGATACCCCTGAACACCTGCGAGCTGCACCCAAGACGTCCTCAACTTCATCGAAACAAATGAGCTGTTATCGGCGTAGGTGGCGAGAGAGCTTTGATAAATAGTCCCGTCACTTCTTAAAGAGTTGTAGACGTTATTGATGATTTTAGAGCTCAGTGAATTAATCCCGTTATTCACGCCCCACTGTTTTTGGAAGTAGTCGTAAAAAATTGTAGCGCCACTTAAAAGCTCAAATTTAACGATTGTAGTTTTAGGAATAATATTCGCTGTCAGCGTCGTATCTGCATTGTAAGCTTCAACTTCATTTCCGATGTACATCGCGGCAAGCGATCTATCTAAAAGATAAAATCCTTTTTTAGATTGAAAGAAGGTTCCAATTTGAGAGAGGACTAAAGACTTAACAATTTCACTGCCACACCCGGTTGCAATCAGTTGAGGATCGGAAAAATCATTCTGAGCACCCGTATCTGCAGGGCCGTCACCTACCGTGTAGAGAATATTATCCGGCTGAAACATGATAAGTTTATCGTCCATTTGAAGGGCTGACTGAATTTCTTGTCCGCCCTGGTTAGCGACGAGATAAAAAGAAGTTTCCGAAAACGAAACTGCGGTGCCGGGAACTAAAGTTTTTGTGTAATAAACTTGCGTGGCATTGCTTCTAGGAACTGCAATAATTCTATTCTTGTAAATGCAAAAGCATCGAGTAACGGGCGGCGGGGTGTTATCGACTTGTCCGCCGTTTGTGTAAAGCTGATCGTTTCCTTGAGCATTCGCATCGGACAAACCATCGACGTATGTCGTCGTATTGGCAGAGGTAGAATTGATTGTCGGGCTTGTAAGGCTTGTTACTCGATAGTAAACAGTCCCGTTCGCGAGAGTACGGTAAACAACGATGTTCACTTGAGTTGTTTTCGCAGTAATTCTTAAATTAGGAATAACTAACGAAACACGATCTCCCATGGTTGCAGTTTTTGTAATGGGTTCGGAAGGCGTTGAACGGTGAACGTTTCCTAAAAGATCTGTCCACTCATAAGTGACGGCATAGGAATAGGATCCGGCGCTAAGGTTACCGCTCCCACTTAAAACGGTTCCGGTTACATTGCTTGGGTATAAGTTAAAATTTAATTCAGCGACTGTTTGCCCGTCGTAGTATGAGGGAAGTCCGCAATCAAAAATTAAAGCACCGCCAGAATTTACAGCTGCAAAATTATTTAACGTAGGGAATTCGAGTCGGATTCGACGATAACCTACGTTTTGATGAACTGCGGCGCCAAAATTAATATTCACGTTGAGCGTTTTTGCGCCAGTAAACTCAAAAGTATTAGATGCAGTCTGAATCGTTTCGCAGATTGTATTTCTCGTCTCAAACTGACTAAATCCCGCAAGAAGATCGACGGCTTTTGTGATAATCGAACCAGTTAAAAGACTCGCAACAAAATAGGTATTTTGAACCGCGAGATCGTCATAGACCATTGGAATGTAGGGAATACTGTTATATGAAAAAGGCTTCGATTGAATCGACATGCCTCTCAAAAAGAATGCAGTTGAAACAGTCCCGGAATCGTTTGCCGTGGCCTTTTTTAAATTATTTAGATAAGGCGTCGCCGTACTTCCAGAATAAACTTGGTAAACAATGTAGCCACTTCCATTGGAAGCAATCGACGTTATCGCATACACGTTTGCGAGCGCTTCAATAGTTGTAGGTGCAAGCACAGACGCAAACGCAGACGATCGGACTAAATACTTTACTGTCGTCGACGATGCGTAGGAAACCCAAAGTCTTGAGAGAACAGAGTCGGCTGAAATTCCAATTGCTTGCCCTGCGTCTTCGGCTGCAATTGTCGTTATCGACGACTGTATTAAAACTGAAGAGAGAGAAAAAAGTTTTATTCCCGTCGTATAGGAATATGCAAAATAAAGACTTGTTCCAAGATTACAGATATCGAAGCCGCCACTCATGTCAGAGGCGAGTGTTGTGGGACCTGAAGCGGTATAAGGATACGAACTCTGAATTGCGATGTACTGAAGAACAAGCCCATCGCTGAACACTCCAATAAAATAAGTTCCTACAACCATCAACTTGATAAGTGGAATTCCACTCGTGTTATAGGTATAGGTTTGTTGAAGCACGCCCGTTTGTTGTTCATAAACGGAAAACGACACAGTGTAGGTTGAAGCCGGAACTAAACTCGCAACGCATTCAAAGCCATTTGATACCGCTCTAATTAATTGAGTCGTCGCGTACTCGTCGGTATTTACCGCCGTCACATTGCTCGAAAGAGTCGTCCAGTTGCTTGATGCCGGCATGTAAGAATAAAGGGAGTACTTATTACTTTGAATGATATTGTCGCCCTTATTTAAAAGAGCAAAACCCGTCGATAGATTGCCACCCGTTGCAATCGACGTTGAAAGAGCGGTATTTCCCGGGCGTTTAATCAGGGCGCCCGTCTTATCAAAAACACCATTCTCTAAAACAGATAGTTTCGTTGGAGCAAGCTGTTTGGGATCAACTTTCGTATCGACGCCGGTTCCAAGTACTATCGTAAAATTTTGTTTATCTAATGCCATATTAAAAAACGTAAAGATTCACGGTTGCGTTTCCGTTGATAATTAAAATTAGAGTTTGAGCAGGGCTCGGGTTTGTTGCCTGCGCATCGTAAAGCGAAGTAATCGAATTATTAATTCCGACGACAAACCAACCTACGAGTGGGCGACCTAATAAATGATTCACTCGGTTCGTTCCATTCGTAAGAACGACATTTTTCAAAATAATTCCATTGATAAGGGGATTCGCCGCAATGGGATCAACCAATTGAGAAATATTCGTTTGAAGCTGATTCACTTCCCGAATTTCAGTTTGTACTCGAGGGAGCCCCACTTATACGCTCCTCAAAAGTTCTAGGACTTCACTTGATGTCCCGTGTGGCGCACGCCACTCGTCTGCGCGGTTTTTAATCGTCATCGAGCGGGTGACCACGTTTGAGGGAACGGGTTTTAAATCCCGTGCCTCATATCTTTTTTTTACGACTTGAGGTGACTCGACGATAAAGTACGGCACTACAGTAAGCTTTAAATTCTCGAGCTCCTCTCGAACTTTTCTCTCCGCAAAAGGACAATCAGCGAGCACGGGTTTTTCGCTTCGGCGGGCTCTTAAGAACAATTCTTTGATATAGTCTTTCCCGATATAATCGTCGTTTGCGATGTATTCGAATTTCTCTTGTAATTGCTCGCAAACCCAACTCTTCCCAGATCCTGGAACTCCACACAGTAAGTAGATTTTTTGCATGTCTCACCATCCCGATCCGAAAGGGCCGTTCCATCCGCCGCCGCCGTCAGGGCCATAGCCAGACGCCATACGTGAATCTGAAATCGTGTCGGGTTGACCTTGATCGCGATTAGGGGCTGAATCTTCGATTCGTTTTTTTAGGAAAATTAATTCTTCGTCGAGTTTTGAAGTATCCGATTCTTCTTTATCCAAGACGTATTTAGCAGCTCGGACGATAATGTACTGATTCCATCCGCCGAAGCCGTCACACACGTCGTTATCTTGTAAGAGTTGTGATCGTCTGGGGATATACCAGATACCAATAGGCTGACTCGAAGAAGGTTGAGGGATGAATCTAATGTTATTTCCCAGAAATCGATACTGAAGCCCGAAGACTCCATAAATCGTGGAAGCGGTATTCGGAAAAACGTATCTATTTCTGTCAATAAAGTTGTATTTTTGAACAGTGACGAATGCATTGGGTGAACTATTTAGACCTAAGTCGACTCCGCTGAGTTTATAAATCGGCGGGGGGATAATGTTTGCTCCCGATGCATTTTGGAAAGTATCGACTCCATTCGGTAGCGGATAACTAGAAGAAGAGCCGTTAGTAGAGAAATAAACAGGCTCATACATATTATAATCATCAAAAGTAGTTGTAATAAGGTCATAGAGTTCATCCGCCGCAAGGTTTATGAAGTTGTCCCATTCTGGCGTCGTGACAAAATTATTATTGATGTAGTCCGCTTTAGATTGGGCCAAGTATCGCAGTTGAAGAAGCGACATGTAGCCCGACACAGTCGGAACAATTGAAGGAGTGATGGGGGCCGTGTAGGCCGATGATCCATCACCGTTTGTCGCCGCTACTTGGTACCAGTACTGAACATTCAGTAAGGCTGTAGTATCAAGATATTTTAGCGCAGTAGGGGAAGCGATTGTAGAAAAAGTGACGCCGTCACTTGATCTCTGCACTGTGTAACCTGTGGCGGTCGCGACGGGAGACCAGGAAATAAGTACTTGGGAATTTCCTTGTTGAAGATAAGTCGTCGCCGGATTGGGTGCACTGGGTGCTGCCATAGTTTACCTTTTAAAAATTTAGGGGATCCCGGCATTTAGATCGGGATCCCCTTCAGTTGTTCACGGGCAGAAAGAGACCGCAGGTTTATTGCCCCTGAACAGTTACCGAACTATTTGAAAGATAGAAGCCGAGAGAGATTAGCGATCCTGCGACAGGCGCTGTTCTCACATTCGACATTGTTCCGGATGGTGTTCCGGCCGATGCTGTTTGCACGCCACCGTTTGCTCCGCCACCGGCAACCGTGATATCGGATCCAGTGTTCGCACCGAGCAAGTTCGTTCCGACGTTCACTCGAGTTGTTGCACCGTCAGCGACTGCAGCATTTTTATAGAGCATCGCATGAGAGTGAGCAGCAAGAGCATCGCCCGTGAAAGAAGCAGCGAGTGTTTGGAAGTACAACCACGATCCACCGTTTACAGGCGACGCAGCACTCGACAATGTTAAATTAGGATTCGCTGCAAGTTCGATGGAACTAATTCCAGACCACAGAGGTCTTTGAACAGCACCGGAATTTCCGATGACGCCAGTTGCAGTTGCAATGAAGCAAACGCCTACCGCAGGGGTAATTCCAACTGGAAGGCCTTTAGCTTGCCATTGAGCAAGTGTTGCCGTTCCAAGAACTGAAATGACAGAAGCTCTACCTGCAGTTGTGGAAGTTTGCGAAGAACCATCTGTGTAGGAAACAGTGGCAGAGAGCATGCCTAAAAATTTGGAATAGTTATCTTGAAGTTGAACAGCGATAACGCCGTTTTCAGGATTCGGATTTAAATATCCGTTTGCAGACGCAGGGGTTGTGGACGTGCGCATAAACACGTTTCGGATGCCGGCGCCTTTAAGTTGGGTAACGCCGACGCCGTTTGTCGGGGTAACTAAAAAGTTACAGGAAAGAAGCACTGGGTAGGCTTCCAATTGATACATTTTTTGTGAGAGAAAATTACGATTGGCCATTGTGAATGTCCTTGTTTGATTTTTTGCCTGTTCAATTCCCCTAGCAAATGGGACAGGCACCCACGCGAGTCGGTAGCCAAAGGACATTCCCAAGGCTACAACTGTGTGTAGAAGGGACAATTTATGACAGACAGAGAACTCTTAATGATTTTGTACGGCGCTTTAAAATCAATAAAACAAATGCAGGACAGTGATTTATTAAGGCTCGTTGAAGATCACTTATTTAAAAAAAAACAAAACCCCTCAAGCTGAAAAAGCCTCGAGGGGTTAAGTAATCAAGGGCATAAGAGGTCAAGTTCTCCCCCCGTGATTAAGTTTTAATTATGCAGAGAGAAGGACGCGTAAGTTCCAACCAGGTGCATTACATGTATAGTTGTAATAGCAACCGATACGGACTTCGAGAGCATCGCTGTTTCCGACTCGTAAACCTTCCAAACCTTCCAACCCGTAGGTAAGAATGTGAGGAGCTTTTCCAAGTGAACGCAGTTTCCATGTATCCATGGTCAATGCAAGTCCAGTGTAAGGGATAGCATTTCTGTCAGCGAAGACAGTGACGTATCCATAAGCACTGTGGAATCTGATTCCTTCAAATGCGATGTCAGCTTCATCGTGCTTGATATCGACGTATTGAACTTTCGCGCCTAAAGCGTTTTCCAAAGCCGTGTAGGATTGGAAGGAAAGGATCAACGTGTCTGGATCTGCACCTTCTCGGTTTGCATATCCTAAAGCATTCGTGACACCTTCTTCGATTGAATACGAAGAAGCGTCATAGCGAAGACCGGCAAGACGTGTAGGATCTACTGAACGATTAACACCCCAGAAGGAGTCATTCGTCGCAGGATCAGTTGCAGGCATCCAAGCTGAGAACCCAGAAGCTGCGAGATAACTTCCCGAAGCGCCTAATGGTCCCGAACCCGATCCGCCAGCTGCAGGGATATCCCCTTGTACTGTCAAATAAGATCCGCTTACCCAGTTCGTGTGAGGAGCGCCTTGAGTTTCAAGGACAGTCACAACGCCAGTGCCGCGATTAACTGCAGTCACTTGAGCGAGATCTGGAACAAGTGGAGTTCCCGTTGGGATAACTGCTCCGCCGTCAGTTGCAGAAGCTTGCAAAGTCATTCCGACTTCGAAGTTAACAACCGATTGTGGGTTAGCGAGTTGCAACGTGTATGTGGAACCGGAAACGACAGTCAAAGAACCAGTCGTCACGCCACGTGTTGCAGTTCCCGAACCGAACTGTTCAAACGCCATGTTGTTCGACAAGTTTTTAATCCCGCCGTCCATTTCGCGTTTCATTTCGTCGACAAAAGCGCCGGCGTTGGATTTCGTTTGTTCGATCAGTAAGTTTGTGATCGTGACAAGTTGGTAATCCTGAATGATGTAAACGAAGAAGGAGTCATAAGCGTTAGGCGTTTGATTTCCTTGAGCGTTTGTAAAAGTATGAGAACGACCTTGGGGATCTCCGAATTGAATCGGAACCGGAATGTATTTACCGGCGAGTCCGTCGGTAGATTCGTTTTTTGGAATGAGCGCGAAGCTCGGATTTTTTGCATAGACGAGATCTTTTACGAAATCGCTATTGTCCACATACAATTCTTTAAGAACTGCAATGGAACTGGCAGACGTTGCGTACATGAGTAGTACTCCTAAAAAGCCCGTTGCCGGGCTAAGAAGGAAAACTATTTTCCAGACTGCAGATCTTTAATCCGCTGTATAGCCCGCTCGCGAGCGGTTAAAGGCCGTTGTGCGGCCCCGTTATTTGTTAAAGTTGTGATTTTTGATTGTGGGAGTGGCTGCTCTTGAATCGCTTCTTCCGGCTCTGCCGGTGGCGCCATACGTGACTTAATCTTAGCGAGGCTCGTGAACTTTTGGCTTATCTGATAAACCCTGTCTTCGAGCTTTTGTTCGATAAGTTTCGCCGCTTCTTCTACAGGAAGAATGGTTCCTTCTTTATCGAATACGCGTTTGATAAGTTCTACTACTGCTTCTGAACCGTTGGCTTTATCACCCATCTCGTCAGTCGCTTTAATAGTTTCAAACGTAGGATCGGAGTCGACCAAAAGCTTTACATCGCTACGAATCTGTCCGATCGCGCTCTCGTATTGTTGCGAATCTCTTTTTGTGAATTCTTCGCCAACGCCTGCGACGCGCGCTTCGAGCTCTGCGATTTTATCGAGCAGAACTTGGTTTGGATCGGGGGCTTCTTGGTTTAACTGTAATTCAACCAAGCGATCGTAGTTAATGCCGGCTTCGGCAAGAACTTTAAGTGGGTCTGACTTTAATTCATCCATCTTAACGAAGCTCGCTTGCTCCGCTTTGAAGGCGTCTTGTGCCGCTTTTAATTCTTGTCGGGATCTCCGAATTGCAGCTTCTTGTTTTGCGAGAGCTACAAATTGAGGACTTAAAGGTTTGCTGGTTGCTTCAGGCGCCTTTTCAGTCTCAACACTAGTGTCTACTTGGGACAATTCTTCATGAGATTCACTTTCCGGAGAGGCTTGTCTTTGTGCCGACATTCCTGAAGGTTGTTCAGGGTATGCTTCAGTTGGAGCTTGTCTTCGGGCTGTCGAATTTCCAATCGGCGGAGCTTGCGGTGCGGGTGCCGAAGGCGTTGGATATTTCTGAAGTTTTGCGTACTCCTCAGCGCGTGCACTACTTCCCGCTTTTCGGGGTGCTACCGGCTGAGGGCTTGGCTTTCCTATAAGCCTCTCTTTCAAAGCTTCAGCGCGAGCCGACGATGGTTTAGGTTGATAATTAACTTGGGGGCGCCCTTGCGGTTGAGTCACAGGAGCATTTACTGCGTTATTCCCTTTTGCTTTTGGGGTGATATTCAGAGCCATACAACTACCTTTCACTTCTTATGGTTAAAGCGTCGCTGCGCGGGTTTATATGTAGAGAAAATCGATTAAGTTTACTTATGCGGCCGCTTGTCCTTGGGGAACGAGAGGGGATTGGGGAAGCGGCATCGGCGCTGCAAGTCCGTTCGACGGTCCGCCTACAGGTGCGGGCGGTGCCGGGGGAATGGCAGCTTTTTTAAGATCTTGAATTTGTGTGAACCAATCTCGAAGCTTTTGCATTTTTGCTTCTTCAAGTTTGCAGGTCGCATACAAATTGATGTACTGAGTGACAATTTCTTCGCACTTTTGAAACGGCATGAAGACGTCGGGCTCTTCGTATTTTCCGGTTTCAATAATTTCGTCGAGATAGCAGTAAATTCTCTCTTCGGCGGCATTGGCCAAAGTCTCAATCTGATTGATGTCGGGATAATCAAGAAGACGGCGTCCTTCTTGAATGGACACCATATTCGACTGAATCATCTCGGTGACTTTTGCAAGACGGCCGGCCGGATCTTTTGGAAGTGCCGATTCGGTATAGGCTTGGATGACAAAAGGATCTTCGAGAAGCTTGATGTTTGGAAGATCGATTTCTTTTTTACCCTTACGTCTATCTGTATAGACGGTCTGATAAGAGCCCGTGTCTTTTGCGATGTCTTTTGCGAGATCAATAATTTGATAAGCTAAATCTACATAGAAATTCGAATAGCGTTTTTCAAGAGCTGCAAACCGCACGTCGTTTGTATCGTTGTAAACGCGTTGCGCCTCACCTGAATTTAAACCGGCAGGTTTAACTGAGGCCGCTGCCATTTCTGACAAGCCTTCTTGACGGTAACCGTATTGGATAATTCTATCGCGCTCCTGATAAAGCTCTGGCGCATTGGAGTTCGGTGTACTAAAAATAGGAGGTGTTCCCCGGTATGTCCCAATCTCTCCGATTTTATTTCCAATGTTTCCTTTGTTAACCTTAGAGCCTTCTTCAATCCAGATCCGGGGGACGCCTGCGAGTTTAATCGCTTTAGAAATGGTATTGAGAATGGAATTCAGTTCGAGCTGAGTTCCCATGAGGGATTCAGCACAACCCATGCTCCAAAAGCCTAACATTCGTTTTTTGTGATGAAGGAATGTGAAAGGGAATGTGGGTTTTGTCCACGCTTCGTCGAGTAATTCGCCGGCACTGCAAGCAATCGAGTGAAGACCGTCTTTTGCTTTTGGGGAAGAAGGGAGGGACCATCCCTCCACAACCATCACTAGATCAGAAACTGATTTTGCGCTCTCTGTCGAATTATCGATGGACGCTTTTTCAGCCGCCATGACCATCATGCGCTTATCGGGAAACATTTGAGCGAGTACTTCACGATCGTAAAGTTTTACTTGATAAAGACGTCTGGGATCGCCGAAGGCTGATTCCTGTAAATCAACAAAAAGTTCAGTGAGTAGGGTTCTCTCGAGTCCTACTTTGTTATCTTGGGTGCGATAAATTTTTACGCAACCCGTCCCTTCAACGAGAGCGTCTGTCAGAATAAATTCGCCAAGTTCATAGGCTTTTGTTTGGTAGAACTCACCTAGGATAAAGTTGTTTAGCTTTTTCGCGAGATTTCTTTGTTTGTAGTCAGAGTTATCTGTCAGAAAAACGGGCGTGGGCCTATTCTGAGTGATTCGAGAGACGAGAGTGTCTACCACACTTGAAACTAAATTAAATGTCGGGCGATTGGGAGCGAGTGAGCTCACCTGGTCCATTTTGGACATGTTAGAACCGACAAATGAGTAAAGAGATTGTCCTGAGTAGAGGCGAGCAAACTGTGCCGCTTGTCTTTGACGAAATGCTTGTCCTGCTTTTAAGTAAGCAACAGTTGAGCAGAGCTCTTCAGCGCGTTTAACTTTGTCCTTATTCTCCCACCAGCGAAAACCTTTATTTCCGGCCGACGAATTGTCTTTCGTTTTATACGTCTTTGAAACGCGAGACGGTTTTTCTTTAACTGTGGAGTTAAGGGCCATTTAAACTTCTTCGCCTTCTGTTTGTTGAACGGGGGGAATAGCTGAGTAAAAAAGTTGTTCTTCGTAAGAGAGATCGCCGAAATCTTTTTCTTCAGGCGCATCATTTTCTTCAACGGCCGAAGCTCTTCGTTTTGGTTCTGGCAATGGCGAGTCAGTAAACGTGATTTCAAAACCATCACACTTATATGACTGCACCCCTTGCTTTCGCAAAAGCTTACAAAGCGTTTTCAGTTGTTGATTAGTCATTAAGACCTTCGTTTAAGTTTTCGTTCTTTCATTATTTGTCCGACGAGTGACTCGTCGTCTTCGCTTCCCGATTCGGTATCGTGTTCTTCATCTTCACGAGTGTGGACGGGTTCGAAATCCATGCGGGGTTCAAAATCAGTTTCGCGGTTAGCGTCTTCTAAATAGTCTTCATCGTCTTTGTAGCGCTCGCCCATGATTTCATCGACAACGCCACCATCTTTGTATTTAGCGAATTCGGATTGGTTTTTGCCTTTGGATTTCATGGCACCGATATCCTGTTTCATTCGAGGTTCCATCGGCGCTTCATGTTCGGGATTTAATTTTTCATTCTCAACAACCCCGCCGTGGGCCATGCATTTACCGCCTTCGGACATACAGTCTTGGCAGTTTTCTTTTGGTTGCTTACGTTGCATGTTGTATGCAACCCCTAAATCTTTTTTCACTATTCCCCCTTTTGCAAAATTCTTATCAGTTCCACACTTACAATTCGGATGCGCATACCCGTGCTTAGGACAATATGGCGCGGGCATTATTCATCTCCGAGCGGCACAGGGCCGTCCGAAGGATCCATCGACATACAAAGTTCAAACGCACTTTGAAGAGCCATTGCGGCACCTTTCGTGTCTTTTCTTTCGAGAGCCGTCATTAAGTCTTCGGCCGCAGCTTCTAACCCGGGATTACCCGCTGTCTTTTCTTTTTCCGAGCGGTGCTCAGTAATCACGCCCGCTTGGGGTTTTTCTTTTAAGAACATCAAAGGATTAGCCACGTGGGACCTTCTTTTTTTAAACGGTTGCTAATAGTGTGTGGTTGAGACAAAAAGAGAGGGTTTTCGTTAAAAACAGGTTAATTTTGTAGAAAAGACGCTGCGTTTTGTGTATTTCAACCTTAGTTCAGTGAAAGGAACTTACTATGCCGCCTAACCTCGATGCGTCTAACGATCCCATCTACGCCGTTTGCCTTCTGTCTTTCGCAGTGGCTATCTTTATTCTTTTGAGGGCGAGAAAGTGGGCCCAATGGTTTGAGGATGTAGAGAACCGAATTGTAAAACAGGAAGCTGTCGGAAAATATTTTGTCTCAACGGTCTTCTTAGGAATTGATCATTCAATCGGTGGCGGCCGCCCCATTCTTTTTGAGACAATGGTTTTTCAAAAAGACGGTGCATCGCTGGGACAAGACAGATACTGCACGTGGGGTGAAGCACTCACCGGGCATAAAGCGACCGTTAAAAAATTTCAAAAGAAGGATAAAGACAAATGACAGTAGTAGATCTCAACGATGTAAAAGACAAAAAGGCACTTGAACGGGCTCTCGAAGGCGTTCAGGAACTCTTAAAAGAATATCCCGCAAGGTTAAGTGATATGCACCATCATCTAAAACTTGCTGCGATGGTCCTCTCGAACCTCCCGACCGATCTCGATAGTCCGCCCGATATTATTCTTAGAACGAAATTCAAACTAGAAGACATAGCGGACCAGTACAATTCCCACGCGAAAGACGTTCGGGACTTTCTTCACATAATAAATCGAGAAAAAAAATGAGAACCATTATCGAAGTCCCAAACAATACAAAAGAATATGAGGCAATCTATGCAATTCTCTCAATCGACGGGAACGGAAATCACGGGATAGTAGCATTGGATAGTAAGCCGCTCCTCTGCGGAGACGACAAAAATGTCTCTCTTATCGTTTCCGTTGCAAAAGAAGAGGTGAAGCCTTACATGCCAGAAGGCTACAAGCTCGCGCTCTTTAAATTCGCTGACAAGGAATTGATCGAGGAGATATGAAATTTATTATTCGTTGGGTAATACCATCGCTTATTGTCACCGCGGGCTGTGCCCTGGGTGAGTTTTCTTTTCGACAATCGTTTGGAATAACACTGATTGTAACGGGCCTGTATATTAATTATTGTGAGTTGGGGATTACTTAAATGATCATTTTAAAATGGGTTGTGTTCTTCATAGTAGGTGCTATTTCAGCGGGAAGTGCACTCACGTGTTGGATGTACTTCCTAGTGTTTTTACAACAGGTTCTTCAAATTGGGGCCTTTGAGAAATGACCAACTTCTTCACTCGCTCAAAAGAACTTAAAGAGAAGGCGACGGAAGAACCGTGGGAAATATTAATTTCTAAAACACTAAATACCATTGCTATATCGCATAAATCTCCTATGTCGATTCCGTTTGTTGTTTTGCAAAAAGACCAGATAAAGGACACCAGAAAAGATAATGCCGAATACATCGTCCACTGTGTAAACACCCATGCGAAGCTTTGTGAGTTATTGGAAAGGGCGCTCAAACAACTAGACGGTGCCGACTCATATAATCAAATGTGCA